>Ga0070741_10003997_pt1 | contig 35189 bp, 32 predicted proteins | sample Coa_R1_4_FD_66440 | JGI IMG/M metagenome (GOLD analysis project Ga0070741, IMG submission 66440) | Surface soil microbial communities from Centralia Pennsylvania, which are recovering from an underground coalmine fire - Coalmine... | ecosystem: Environmental > Terrestrial > Soil > Unclassified ... | reverse complement strand
GCGGGATTCCCACTTTTCGCACAGCTTCGGCTGCTGCTGTATACAGGACGAATACTTATCGAACAAAAGGGGACATTTCTAATGGCGTGAAATAGGGGACATTTCTAATGCACTACGACAGCGCAAACTGCTGCATCTTGACCGTTTGTAATCTTGAGGGGACAATTGCTGCCGCTGAAATGGAGTTGCTATGAATGCTCTGCGAAGCGCCTTCTGCTTACTGCTGCTTCTGGCCGCAACAAGGCCACTAACGGCCCAAGGGACGTACACACAGATCGATTACCCTGGCGCAACTACCACCTGGGCGCTTGGAATCAACTCGGCTGGAGACATTGTTGGCCTTTATTATGACTCGAGCCAAAACGCGCATGGTTTTCTGCTGAGCGGCGGCGTATTTACCAGTATCGATTACCCGGGCGGCCCAAGTTACCTCGTGGGAATAAATGATCTGGGACAAGCGGTTGGCACTGACTTTCAGTTCCCGTTCATATACGACATCTCAAGCCAAACGTTCCAATTGATCCAATATCCCGTGGCCCCAGTTTCCCCCGCAGCCATCAACAACTCGGGAATGGTCGTCGGCTGGCTGGAGACAAATAATGCTCAGCAATTCGGTTTTATCTATACGCCAGGCCCGTCCACTAGGCTGATCTCCACACCAGATGCGGTAACTACAACCCTAACCACCCTGGACGGTCAAGGGAATCTGATTGGCTTCAGTACGACTGCCGGAACGAGTACGAGCTTCCCATTCTCTTACAGTCACGGCAAATACACGAAGATCAAACTGGATTTCGGAGGCAATCCGCTGGTCAATGGGATCAACAATGCAGGAACTGAAATAGTCGGCACCTACTCGCCGAACAATTCCGCGTCCGGTTTTGTGTTCAATGTGCAAACGAAAGCTCTGCAACCTCTACGCTTCGCCCACGAAGCAACGATACCCAATGGTGTTAACGATGCGGGAGAAGTGGTCGGAACATTCTATGATGCGAGCACCGCGACATATCACGGCTTCACGTGGACGCCCGGCAGCACGCCAAATCCCTAGTTTCTGAGAACAGGCGATAGCACTCACGATCCCGTTTTGGAGCCTTCCTACCCTATTTCGCGGATTGTGAGTGTAACCGCGATATTTCACCCGTTGACGATGTTCCGAAGTACGATGGTGCCATGTGGCCGGGTGCCCCACACATTCGCGTTCTTTGCGAATGTGTGGGACTCTGCTGGACATCACATTGTGACTGCGAGAGGGATCACAGTCAAACGCTGCTCTCCTGGACTACTCTGATCGGGTGACCAAAGGTTTGCATCGCTTCTACGGGGGTAATGATCTTCATTTCATTACTTGCAGTTGCTATCGCAGGCAGGCGTTGCTCACCCCGCGGCGGCGTGATCTTTTCTTGCAGATTCTTGAAGAGACTCGCCGCAAGTATCGGTTTGTGGTGCACGGATATGTGGTCATGCCCGAACACTTTCATTTGCTGGTGACCGAGCCCGAAGTTGGAGACCCTTCGGTGGTCATGAAGGTGATCAAGGAGCGATTTAGTCGGCGGCTGAATCGGAGGAGGAGACGAAGCTCGCTTGCTCAGAGGTCACTGTTTGAGGCACCTAGCGAGCCGTTCTGGCAGAAACGTTTTTACGATTTCAATGTTTGGAGCGAGCGTAAACACAGGGAAAAGCTGCGTTATATGCACCGCAATCCGGTGAAGAGAGGCTTGGTGGAGCGCCCGGAGGAATGGAAGTGGAGCAGCTTCCGGGCATACTGTTTTGGGGAGCCGGGAATTGTCAAAGTGAATTGTCAGGAGTGGTTGCTGCGCGTGAAACGCCGTCCGGCATCAAGCCTTGGGGATGATGGTCAGAGTCGCCCACTCATTCGCAAAAAACGCGAATGAGTGGGGCACCCGGTTTAGGATGGGAGTTCAGAAAGGGTGGGCCAGCCCCCAAAAAACGCAAGGAGCGGGGCACCCCCAGCTTCACTTATAATGTCGCGGGTCGGGGACGGCCCACCCGCCCAACCAGGCCGAACTTGTCACGAAGCCATAGTAAGTTTGAAAATCGGATGTGTACTCACCCACAATTTGTCCTGAATTGTTGATGCCTCTGGGAAGTGTGCCTTTTGCACCAGGATAAGCGAAGGAGGTGTACCTCCCGTTTGCGAACGCGAAGCCAAAGATAGAACCACCTTTTCCATACCAGCCGATAATGACCCCGCTGTCATTCACCGCCAACGCCTCGGTCAGATCGGCTCCGGGGAAATTGAGCGATACGTATTTGCCATTGATGAGCGCGAACCCGCCGGTCTCATCCCATCCCACCAGTTCGCCGAAGTTGTTGATCCCGGTTGCATATACATAGACGAAATTGCCAGGAGGCGGTGAAATTCGCTTGAAGTGACCTCCTAGTAATTCGAAACCGCGCGTGGTACCGATAGTTCCTGTGCCCCCGCAGATTGTTCCCGTATTGTTAATGCCGATTGCGAAAGTTGCGCTGTCACCACTACGCTGAATAGGAAAGAACGTCACGCCGTCGTACGTGAAGCCACGCACCGAAAGACTGCCAGCGTACCCTACAATCAAGCCCGAGTCGTTGATGCCGGTCGCAACTGTGGACCGTCCGCCAGGATAATCAAAGAACGTGAAATTCCCATGACGCACCACAAATGAATGAAACGGTCCATTACTTGTCCCGCCATAGTAGCCGACCACATCCCCAAACGAATTGATACCTTCAACCCCTGTAAAACCTGCACCCGGCACACCGATCGAGCTGAACGTCAACTGTACTGGTGCGACACTCGACTGACCGAACATTGCCGAGAAACTTGCTAGAGAGACAAACACTAACAAGCCTGACCCACGTAGGCTCATCGGTACCCCCCCAAGAACTTACCCACGGATTGTGCTACGCTTCTGAGCCTTCGTCAACGCCGAAGGATCGTACCTCAAACTGCACGCGAGCCCTTTTTACCGCCATTCCTGGGCGATTCCCAGTGAGTTTTTGCTCATCGCCCAGAGCCCCAACGTTTTCCAGGGAAGAGCGTGCCTAGCGAAATTGGCTTTGTGTCTGTGGTCCATGGCTCAACCATGATGACTGTTCAAATCAGGCGATCACACCCGCTATCGCCGCGGCAATTTCTGACTTATTCTTGAAGCGTGACCACCGTTAATGCGACGATCCGTTCGCTGTTCCTGGAAGGTCCCGGGGGACGCCTCGAAGCCTTATTGAATGCGGGTGCGCCCGAGGCCAGCCATGCGGCGCTGGTCTGTCATCCTCATCCGCTGTATGGCGGGACGCTGCACAACAAAGTTGTGTTTCACGCGATGAAGGCGCTGAATGGCTTCGGATTTCCCGTGCTGCGCTTCAATTTTCGCGGTACCGGGCTGAGCGAGGGAGAGCACGATCACGGCAACGGCGAGCGGGACGATGTGCGCACCGCGCTCGACTGGCTGGAACGTGAATTCCCGATGCCGATCGTGTTCGCCGGTTTTTCTTTCGGGGCCGCCGTGGGATTGCAGGTGGCCTGCTCCGATGCGCGGGTCGATTCCATGATTGGGTTGGGGGTTCCGGTGGCGGCCATCGATGACCGCAATTATGATTTTTCTTTTCTCCAAGGTTGCACGAAGCCGAAGCTGTTTGTGAGCGGAGCGCGCGATCAGTTTGGGCCAAAGCATCAGTTGGAGAGTTTGGTGGGTGCGATGCCGGAGCCGAAAAAGCTCGTGATCATCGAGGCGGGCGATCATTTTTTCGAGGGACGGCTGCGGGAGATGCGAGAAGCGATTGAGCATTGGGTGACGGCGACGCTGGGGGTCGCGAAGGTGTAGGTTCTCCCAGCGCTGAAGCGCTGGGCTAAGATCGGTTGCCCCTCCGGGGCTGGAATTTGGGGCATTCCTCTGCTGGAGCAGAGCCTGCGTTTCGCAACGAGCTAAAACCGTGAGCAGTGCGCCATTCCCCGGCATTCCGGTTGTGCACGCGAGATCCCTCGCGCTGCTCGGGATGACGTCAACCCAATGAAACTGTTTCTTACTAAAATTGAACCTCTATAATTTCCTTCCCATGTCTGCTGCGTCATCTGACAGAGTTGCGATTGAAATGCGCGTGGCCGCCCGGCATCTGTTCGAGCATGCCTTGGCGGAGGCCAGCATCGATCGAGCTTTCCAGCGCCATGTCAGTTGCGATCGCGGCGTGCTGCGGGTCTGCGAGGACCTCTACGATTTGGATTCTTACAGCCGCGTGCTTGTCGTTTCCATCGGCAAAGCGGCGCATACCATGGTCAATGCGCTGGAGATGCAGGCGGGAAGCCGCTTTGAGGGGATCGTGGCGGGTTCGGTGCCGCCCGCAAGCCAACTGAGGAACTTCCGCTACTTCTGCGGCGGACATCCCACTCCGAATGCAGAATCAATTCGTGCAGCCGAGGCGATCCTGAAATCACTTGGCACGCTGAACCCGTCATCGCTGGCAATTTTCATGATCAGCGGCGGCGGGTCTTCGATCGTCGAAAAGCCAATGGATGATGAGATTTCGCTGGAAGACCTGACTGCGACCTACAGGGTCCTGGTTCACTCGGGAGCGCCGATTGCCGAGATCAATGCCATTCGGAAGCACCTTTCCGCGGTGAAAGGCGGCAGGATGGCGGTGGCTGCCGGCGCCGCCCAGCAGGTCTCGCTCCTGATCTCGGATGTTCCCGACAACACACCTGACGCACTGGCTTCGGGGCCGACCATGCCGGATTCGACCAGCGCCGAGGATTGCTACAAAATTGCCCAGCAACACGGAATGTTCGGGCAATTTCCCGCGTCCGTCCGCGAGTTATTTCAGCGGCATGCGCTGGAAGAGACGCCGAAATCCGACCATCCGTCGTTCCTGCGCTCGCGCTGGTGGACCCTTTTGTCGAACGCAACCCTGCTGGAATGGGCGAAGACGGAGGCCGCACGCCAGGGTTTCACGGTGGTAGTTGACAACAGTTGTGACGACTGGGATTACCAACGCGCCAGCGACTACCTTTTGGCCCGCCTGCGCGAACTGCGGAAGACCTCGGAGCGCGTCTGCCTGCTCTCGGGAGGAGAAGTCACGGTCAAAGTAGAGAACGGAGGAACCGGCGGGCGGAACCAGCAATTCGTGCTCGCGTGCGCGCCGAAGATCGCGGGAGAAAATATCACCGTCCTGAGCGCAGGCACCGACGGCATTGACGGCAACAGTTCGGCGACTGGGGCCGTAGCCGATGGAACGACCATCCAGCGCGCGGGAGCACGTGGCCTGGATGCTGCCAAGCACCTGCAAGCGTTCGATGCGTTTCCGTTCTTTGAAGCGCTGGGCGATGCGGTGATAACCGGCCCCACCGGGAATAATCTCCGCGATCTGCGAATCCTTCTGGCCAGCTAATAACGAAATGTTCGCAGCGACGTCCAAGCTGTATGCAAATGAGATGCTGCTGGTCGGCCGCCCTCGCAGGGAGTTGAAATACCGGTTCCGCTAATCCTGGTGGAGGCAGACGGAAAACCTCACCCAACGTCGCCTCCAGAGGATTTCAGTCGGATCTTTTCAGAAGAACTGCGTCACGCCCTCTTCCATCACGACCACGCGATCTTCAATTCCCGCGGCCCTGGCCTCTTTCTCGAGCAGTTGAAGTGGTTCTTCCATGGGTTCATGGGAGAGGCGAAAGGTACCGTAGTGCATGGGCACCATCCAGCGGGCATTGAGATCGAGAAAGGCGCGAGTCGCATCGCCCGGATCTGCGTGCACGTTTCGAAAGGTGGAAGGGTTATAGGCGCCGATCGGCAGAAGCGCAAGCTCCGGGCAAAGACGCTCCCCAATATCGCGGAAGCCCTTGAAGTAGGCAGTGTCGCCGGCGTGGTACACGGAATGTTTCCCGCCACGAAGAACGTATCCACCGTAGCCGCGGTGGGCGTCTTTGATGATGCGTGCTCCCCAGTGACGCGAGGGAACGTGGGTGACGGTCAAGCCGTGATGCCTGTAGCTGTTCCACCAGTCCAGTTCGACCACGTCGGCGAAGCCGAGATCGGAAACCAGGTCGAACACATGATGGGGTACGACGATGATGGGGCCGCGTCCGGTCCGATGCTTCGTATGCTGAACGATGGCGCGCAGCGATGGGCGGTGCAAGTGGTCGAAGTGCGCGTGGGTAACCAGGACGAGATCGATCGCAGGCAGGTCTCTGACCCGAAGACCGGGCTTGCGGAGCCTCTTGAGCACAAAAAGCCAGCGCGCAAAGTTAGGGTCCAGGAGGACATTCTGAGATGCGATTTGCAGGAAGAAGCTGGCATGCCCGATGAAGGTCACGCCCATCTCGCCATCGGAAACAAACTTCGGTTTGTGAGTCTGCCCGGTCCGAGGCGTCACTGCCGAGTGGCGCACTAAGCGGCTGAACTGCTGGGCGCGCTTCCGGAGCGCTGGATTTTGCAGAGTGGACTTGAACATCGGATCAAACCACGACGGCTATCCCATGCGCGTCGCCAATCACGTCAAAGAACAGCTTGCAGTGGATTGCGAATATCAAAGTTACTCCTGATTTTATTCGAAAACAGCACAGATTGCTTGACCCTACCTGGAACGTCAGATTTAATCCTTGGCACAGGAGAATGTCACAGATGCGCGTTGCTTTTCTGGGGTTGGGAATCATGGGACGACCGATGGCAACCAACCTGGTCAAGGCTGGCCACGAAGTCACGGTGTGGAATCGAACTGCCGGGCGCGATGTGCCTGGCGCTCGGATGGGTGAAAGTCCTGCCGAAGCCGCTCAGGGTGCGGACGTTGTGTGGATGTGTGTGTCCGACACGAAGGCAGTCGAAGCTCTCCTGTTCGGCGCCGAGGGGGTTGAGAAATCGCTGGCTGCGGGCATGATCGTGGTAGATTCCAGCACCATTTCGCCCACCGCCACGCGCCAGTTCAGCGAAAGGGTTGCGGCCAAGGGCGTGCAATACGTGGATGCGCCCATGACAGGCTCAAAAACCGGCGCCGAAAACGGCACGCTGATCTTCATCGTCGGCGGAAAGGAAGCCACTCTGGAAAGACTGAACCCTTTGTTTTCCGCCATGGGAAAAACTTATTTCCGCATGGGCGAGACCGGCAAAGGACAAGCCGCCAAGCTGGTCATGAACCTTCAGATTGCTCTGATCTACCAGGGTTTCGCGGAGGCCTTAACGCTGGGAGCGAAGCTGGGAGTGGAGGCGGGAACGCTGATCCCGCTGATCAACGCCTCCATGGTGCGGTCGGGGGTGGTGGATTACAAGGCTCCTTTTGTCCTGAAGCGTGACTTCTCACCCAATTTTCCGCTGCGTTTGATGCATAAAGACATTCGCCTGGCGCTCGACGCCGCAAAGGAAGCCCGCGTCAAATTGCCGGGCCTCGAAACGGTCGAAGAAATCTATGAAATGGCGACCGAAGATGGACACGAGAATCTGGATTATGCAGCGACCCTGACGCTGCTGGAAAAATGGGCAGGGGTGGAAGTGAAGTAGATCTCGAGGCAGCGTGGTACCAACGTAACAGCGGATGCCCTCCTATTACACAAGTATTACAGTCATCGTCATTTTCCCCTGCTAGTTTAATGGTTTAGCTTTGAAATCGAGCTTGGGGACAAATCGTGAAAGAACTCGCAATTCTCGAAAGAAAGCCCGCCGCCGACAACGATGTCAACTGGGTGACTGCCACCTTCATGGCCCTGTTTCATGTGGGAGCCATCGCTGCGCTCTTCTTCTTTTCCTGGAAGGCATTGTTCGTGGCCGCGTTCCTTTGGTGGGTATCAGGAAGCCTGGGGATCGGGATGGCGTATCACAGGCTGCTCACCCACCGTGGCTATAAGACACCCAAGTGGGTCGAATATTTCCTGACCACCTGCGCCACCCTCGCCCTCGAAGGCGGACCGATTTTCTGGGTTGCGACCCACCGCATTCATCACCAGTTCTCCGACAAAGAAGGCGATCCGCACTCCCCGATCGACGGGAAGTGGTGGGCACACATGGGGTGGATCCTGACCGGCAAATCCATGCACCACGACACCACGACGCTGGCTCGTTATGTCCCTGACCTGGCCAAGGACAAGTTCCACGTTTGGCTCACCAAGTATCACTACGTTCCGATGACAGTGCTAGGAGTCATCTTGCTGCTTGTGGGTGGCCCGAAGCTTGTGCTGTGGGGGATTTTCCTGCGCACCGTGATTGGCCTGCATGCGACCTGGGCCGTGAATTCGATTACGCATACCTGGGGTTCGCGCCGTTTTGAGACCAAGGATCTTTCCACCAACAATTTCCTGGTCGCGATCCTGACCTTCGGCGAAGGATGGCACAACAACCATCACGCGCACCCGGTATCGAGCCGGCATGGCTTAAAATGGTACGAAGTGGACATGAACTGGTACGGAATCTGGGCGCTCAGCAAGCTGGGATTGGCCAAGGATGTGTATCGTTTGAAGCTTGCCGAATTCGAGCGCAAGCAGGAACAGCGCCGCGAAGGCGAAGGACTTGCGGCCGCTCCGGCCCAGGAACTGGCCTCCGTCTAATCTCGCAAAATTTGAAGTCAAACCCCGGTCCTCAGGCCGGGGTTTTGTTCTTAAGGCGGAGTAAAGCATCGCCGAGTTGTAAAATTCTGGTGAGCATCCTATGCGCATCGCCAGCCGTCGCCGGACCATCGCCATCTTTGTCACGTTAGGTGTCTGCCTGGCGGGACTGGCCGGCGCGGTGGGTAGCGGGTGGATCATCCTCAATTGGCGCGAAGGGGTCAAAGTCTTCCTCGGAGTGGTGTTCTTTGGCGCGATCATCGCCGGGATCGTGCTGAACACGATTTTCCTGGTGCGTGAGGTTCGCCGTAACGAACAGCACGACAGCTTCATCAACGCGGTCACTCACGAGCTGAAAACTCCGATTGCGTCCATTCGCCTTTATCTCCAGACCCTGCAGCGCCACGATGTAGACGAAGCGCAGCGCATGGAGTTCTATCGCTTCATGCTGGAGGATGCGGACCGCCTGCTGGGTACCGTGGAACAGGTATTGCGCGCGGGCCGCGCGGGCGCGAAGCGCGTGTCGGTGGCGCGCTCTCCTGTCGATTTCAAGCAACTGGTCTACGAGTGCGTGGAAGTGGCCCGGGCGCGGCATCATCTGCAACCGGATGCGTTACGGTACGAGCCTTCTGCAGCCAGCGCACCGGTGAACGTCATGGGCGACCCGGAGGAACTGCGGACCGCCGTGGCCAATGTCATCGAAAATGCCATCAAGTATTCGGGGGAGCGAGTCGAAGTGTCGGTGCGAATCGATGCTCCCGAGGACCAGATCGTGGCGCTGAGTGTTCGCGATCACGGCGTTGGCATTCCACGCTCCGAGCTGAAGCGCATTTTTCGACGTTTTTATCGGGTGCCGAACCGCGCATTGGCCAATGTGAAGGGAAGCGGGCTGGGGCTCTTTATCGTGCGTTCCATCGCCAGGAAGCACGGCGGCCGGGTTTTCGCGCAGAGCGATGGAGAAGGCCTGGGCACGACTGTGATCATGGAACTGCCTAGAGGCCTGGCATGAGCCACGTTCTGATCGTCGAGGACGAGGCGCACCTGGCGCGAGGGTTGCGTTTTAATCTCGAGGCTGAAGGGCACACGGTGCAAGTGGTGGGGGATGGGGAGTCTGCCCTGAGCCTCTTGCTGGGAAACGGCGCGAAATCTAGGAAAGATGATTTTGATGCCGTCGTTCTCGACGTCATGCTGCCGGGAAAGAGCGGCTTTGCGGTAGTTACCGAGCTGCGGGCTGCGAAGCAGTTTGTTCCCGTGCTGATGTTAACCGCGCGTAGCCGTCCGGAGGATGTTCTGGAGGGATTTGCTGCCGGGGCCGATGATTACTTGCCAAAGCCTTTTGAACTTCCCATTCTGCTCGCCCGCCTGCAAGGCTTGCTTCGGCGCCGGGAATGGATGCGCCAGTCTCACGAAGGTCCACTTCTAGCTCCCTCGAAACCCGAAGAGTACGCGGTTTTCCAGTTTAGTGGACGTACCATCGACTTTGGGAAGCTTGAGCTTCAAGTTCATGGAGCGACGATTCGGCTTACCCTGATGGAATCGGAGCTGCTGCGGCACCTGGTGAGAAACCAGGGCCAGAATGTCTCCCGCAAGTCGATTCTCGAAGAAGTGTGGGGATTGCACGAGGACACCGATACTCGAGCAGTGGACAACTTTATTGTGCGCCTGCGGCGCTACATCGAAGACGATCCAGCGCATCCGAAATATTTGCTTACTGTCAGGGGTGTCGGATACCGGTTTATGGCTGATCCTGGCTAGTAATGGATTTCGCGTCCGGGAACGGACGACGGGTCATTGGGAAGGTCTTACTGCTTGGAGGCCGAGGCTCCGGCCGCAAGGTCCCGCAGCATGCCAAGGAACCCGGCTGCGGCCTGCTCATCGGCCAAGGTCTCCAGGTCCACGGTTGCGGCAAGGTGTGGAGATTCGGGGCGGAACCGCACTGCTACCAGGCTGTGTCCGCGCGAAGTCATCAATGTGTTCACGACTGGAGTGAGTTCCTGCGTCCACTGGGTGCGGGTGGTGAGAATGACCGGCCCCGGACGGCTTACGGCCCAATTCCGCGGCTTGCGAACCCCGATCTGCTTGTGGGTGACCCATTGATGGCGGAAGACTTCCAGGTGGAAGCTGGGAGCCAGGCCCAAATCCGCTTCGAAGGTGAGTGTTTCCTTCTGTTTACGCCAAATACTGAACAACCATTGCAGGGGAATCGGGCGCGGACGCAGGCGCACGGTCACCCTGGCGTTATCAAACCACTGGGCGACGAATCGCAAGCGGGCTTGCAGACGACAGGTGCCCAGCCAGTGAGCGTCCACAATGCGCCCATTGCCCGAGCAGGCTGTCTCCACCCACTTCATGGCGGTGGCGGCCTTGCGCCGGTTATAGCGAGTAAAAAGGAAATACCACGCGGTCAGCAGGGCAACCGCACTCAGCGCGTCAATGAGAAGTAGACGCCCCACAATTTCCTCTGATGCGAATGTTACGACTGGCGGCGCATTCCCTGCAAATACTTTCGAGCTCTGATGGCGGGGAAGGGGCAAATGTTTGCTGTCCTGTTCAGAATCCTGACTTGCCGGAATTGCTGCAGATACAATGAGCGGGTGCGCTTCGCCCTCCGCGACTACCGCCCCGACGACCTGCTGCGCCTGTGGAAAATCGACCAGGGATGTTTTTCACCGGGCATCGCCTATTCCAGGCTGGAACTGGAAACCTACATCCGTCGCAGCCGCTCCTTCACGCTGGTCGCCGAAGCCGTCGATGGGGAAGGCGATTCGCGCCCCATTCTCGGATTTCTGGTGGCTGAAGCGGGTCGCGGCGGAGTCGGACACATCATCACCATTGATGTGGTTGGAGAGGCGCGGCGGTTCGGGGTTGGGTCGGAATTGCTTCAGAAAGCCGAAGAACGGCTGCGCGCTGGGGGTTCCCATGCGGTCGCGCTCGAGACGGCGGTGGACAACAAGGCGGCCTTGTCGTTCTACAAACGCCATCAATACTTCCTGGTGAAAACCGTTCCGCGGTATTACGCGAACGGAGTGGATGCGATCGTACTCAAGAAGGACTTGAGCTGAACAGAACTCCCTCACTGCGGAGTGTCTATAATTTCACCCGATGAAAGTGGCGATCCAGGGGGAACTGGGATCATTCAGCCACCAAGCGGCATTGCGAATGCTGCCCGGCTGTTCGATTGTTCCATGTGCCCGTTCAGCGGAAGTGTTTGACCGGGTCGCTCGCGGAACCTGGGCGGTAATTCCGCTCGAGAACACTCTGGCCGGGTCTGTCGCCGAGCACTTTGACCTGCTGCTGACGCAAAAGGCGTTCATCCGAAGCGAATTCCGCCTGCGTATTGTCCACAATCTGATTGCCCCGCGGGGCGTTCGCCTCCAGGACGTCAAGCGCGTCTACTCTCATCCGGTCGCCCTTGAACAGTGCCGCAACTTATTTCGCAAGAACAAACAATTCGAGCCGGTTCCGTTTTACGACACCGCCGGCAGCGTGAAACACATTGTGGAGGAGAAGTTGCGAGATGCCGCTGCGATCGCGAGCCGCAAAGCAGCATCGGTCTACCAGGCCCAGATACTCGCTGAAGGGATAGAAGACAATAAGCAGAACTTCACCCGCTTCGTGCTCATCCACCGCACGAGGGGGGTCGCGAAGGGGGCAAATAAGACCTCCATTGCCTTTCGCCTGAAGAACCAGGCCGGAGCTTTGTTCAAAGCCCTGAGCGTCTTTGCCCTGCGAGATATTGATCTAAGCAAGATCGAATCCCGCCCTTTGCAGGGAAGCCCCTGGGAATATGTGTTTTACCTGGATTTCCTGCGCGGCGATGACCAACTCGCCCGAAGCGCGGTTCGGGATTTGGGCGAAATGTCGGAAATGGTGAAGATCCTGGGTATCTACCCGGCGCGGTAAGGCGAACATCTGCCTAGGTTAACGATCACAATTGTGCGTGAGCACGCACACCGCCGCGTTCTTTGCTCCGCCGTAGGCTTGAGTTGATGCCGAGATGGCTGAGTGAAGACGGAGGAACGATATGCGAGCGTTGAAAATCCTTGCAGTAACAATGGCTTTTGTACTGGGAATGGCGGTGGCGCTGCAGGCAGGACAGAACAAGTTTGGAGTATCAGATTCCCGAAGCGTGATCTTTGAGAGCCCGATGAGGGTGGGCGAGGTGCTGCTGCCGAAGGGCGAGTACAAAGTCCTGCACACCATGGACGGAGACAATCACATCATGGTGTTCACGCAGCAGCGCGGGAAGAATCCCGTCGAAGTGAAAATCAAGTGCACCCTGGTGCCGCTTACGGCAAAGGCGCCAGCGACGGAAAAATACTACGTGCTGAACGCCTCGAACGAGCGGGTTCTGCGTGAACTGGTTTTCCGCGGCGATACTGCAAAGCACGTTTTCTAAGACCGGCAAACGCCTGGCGGAGACGCAAAGTCTCGGGTAGGGCCGCCTCTTTGGGCGGCCCCGGACTCTTGAGAGGCTATTCCGCATTCTTGGCACGCCTTGGCACGTGACCTTTGTTTCCCAGCTATGTACCTTTGGCATGGAATAAACCTTCTCCGAGGTTTAGAATCCAACGTCTTGTAAGCCCACACTGTGTGGGGCTTGCATCTTTCCGACACTCAACGTCATCAAAAACTTGAGCCAAACACACTCAAGGAGAATCATGGCAGAGAAGGCGCGCTCCGAGCGCACTACGAAAGCAAAAGAGCCTGTCCAGGAAAGGGAGCAGCAGCCGCAGGCTGAGCAGGACCGATCATTACCGATTCTGCCAGTACGCGACACCGTGCTATTTCCGCACGCCGTGCTGCCCTTGACCGTAGGACGGGAAAGCTCTGTCCAGCTCATTAACTCTCTCGGGGAGGACAAGACCATCGTTGTGGTGGCGCAGCGCGAAGCGCGCGTCGACTCTCCCCAGCCTACCGACCTGTACACGGTCGGTACCCTGGCGGTCGTACACAAAGTGGTCAAGATGCCGAACCAAAGTCTGTTCGTCTTTGCGGAAGGCTTGGAGAGGGTGCGACTGGCGGAATTTTCCCAACTCACTCCATTCATGCGGGCCAGAGTCGACTCGGTTCCCGAAGCGATTCCACCCAAGAGTTCCGAAGTAGAGGCACTACAGCGGAATGTACTGACGTTATTCCAACAGATTGTTGCCGGCTCGCCGACGTTGTCGGATGAGCTTTCCACCGTGGCCATGAACATCGAGGAACCCGGCCGGTTGGTGGACTTTATTGCGTCATCTTTACCGTCTCTTTCCACTGCTGATAAGCAAGACACGCTGGAAACCACAGATGTTCGCGTGCGTCTGGAAAAAATCAACCAGCATCTGGCCAAGGAACTGGAAGTTCAGCAGCTTCGCAACAAGATCCAATCCGAAGTCCAGGACCGCGTGCAGCAAAGCCAGCGCGAGTACTACCTGCGTGAGCAGATGAAGGCCATCCAGAAGGAATTGGGTGAGCAGGATGAGGGCGCGCGCGACACCGAAGAACTGCGGCAGAAGATCGAACAGGCCGGCATGCCGGACGATGTGAAGAAAGAAGCTCTCAAGGAGTTGGGGCGTCTTTCGCGCATGTCGCCGATGGCGGCCGACTATTCGGTCACCCGCAACTACATCGAGTGGCTTGCCGTGCTGCCCTGGGCGAAAAGTTCCGGCGGAGACGTGGACATCGTCAAGGCTCGCGAGATCCTCGACGAAGATCACTATGACCTGAAGAAAGTCAAAGATCGCATTCTGGACTATCTTTCGGTCCGGCGTTTGAAGCCGAACATGAAGGGGCCGATCCTGTGCTTCGTTGGGCCTCCGGGCGTGGGCAAAACTTCGCTGGGCAAATCGATCGCGCGTGCCTTGGGACGCAAATTCGTCCGGATTTCCCTGGGCGGCGTGCACGATGAAGCGGAAATCCGCGGTCACCGGCGTACTTACATCGGTGCTTTGCCGGGTCAGATCATCCAGGGCATCCGCCGGGCAGAAACCAAGGACCCGGTATTCATGCTGGACGAGATCGACAAAGTCGGGCGCGACTTCCGTGGAGATCCCGCTTCGGCTCTGCTGGAAGCGCTGGATCCCGAACAGAACTCCAGCTTCCGCGACAACTATCTGGATGTGACGTTTGATCTTTCCAAGGTGCTCTTCATCACCACCGCGAACATGCTCGATCCGATTGCCGAGCCTTTGCGCGACCGTATGGAGATCATCGAACTACAGGGTTACACGGAAGAGGAAAAGGTCCATATCGGGTTCCAATACCTGATCCCGCGGCAGGTTGACGAAAACGGAATCACCAAGGACCAGATCGATTTCCCCCGTGAGAGTGTCAGCTACATCATCCGGCACTATACGCGGGAGGCCGGGGTTCGCAATCTCGAACGCACGATCGGGACCATTTGCCGCAAGCAGGCCCGCCGCATTGCGGAAGGTAAGTCGGAAAAGCTGGTGGTGACGCCGGAGATCATTCAAGAATTTCTGGGCGGCATCAAGATCCGCAGCGAAGGGGAAATTGCCGAACGAACCCAACGTTCCGGAGTGGTGGTGGGCCTGGCATGGACGCCGTCGGGCGGCGACATTCTGTTCGTCGAAGCCAACAGCATGAAGGGTAAAGGCGGCCTGACGATTACCGGCCAGATTCAGGACGTGATGCGGGAATCCATGCAGGCCGCGCTGAGCTGGGTGCGTTCCAACGCCAAGCAGCTTGGCATTGACGAGGAGTTCTTCGCCAATCACGATATCCACATTCACGTGCCGGCGGGAGCGATTCCGAAAGACGGACCCTCGGCAGGCGTGACCATCACTACGGCGCTGGTTTCGCTGTTGACGAACCGGCTGGTGCGTCCGCTGCTGGCCATGACGGGAGAAATCACTCTCAGCGGCAACGTCCTTCCCATTGGTGGAGTGAAGGAGAAAGTGCTGGCAGCGAAACGGGCCGGCGTACACGATATTATTCTGCCGGCCGAAAACAAGACCAACGTCGAAGAAGACCTGACGCCCGAGCAGCTCGAGAATCTTTCGATCCACTACGTGAAATCGATTCCCGAGGTGCTGGAACTCGCGTTGCCTTCGACGCCCGGCGAAGAGAAGCAGGATGCGGAAGAGCGCGAAAAGGTGCTGACCGAACAGCCCGTCAGCTGATTCAAATGAACGATTCCTGACCAGATCCGCAACGGGATCTGGTCTTTTATTTTTAGCGAACTTTTCCCCGGGTAATGGCTGAACTGCGCATCGGTTTTCGATCGCGCAGGGGTGGGAAGCATCCCGCGCCACCGACTTCGCACTTGCCCGTTTTCGCCGGCAACCCTATCCTACTCAGATGGAATGGAACACTAACGACTGGGTTGAGCATTCGAAGTTTGGAGTCGGGCAAATCACCGCTGTCGGCGAAAATCTGTCGATCCGCTTCTTGAAAGAAGGGGAGAAAATGCTGGTCAAGACCGCCGAACTTAAGCCGGCGCAACCGCCAAGTCCGGACTTTCAGTGGCCAAAGGCGCGCTCCGGAGCCGGCAAGGTGCGGGTTTCGCGACGCCCGCCCGCTGATTTCGACCATCTTCATGACCTTTTCCGTGCCAGTTTTCCAGGCGGTTTCGACGACCCCCAGTTTGCAGTGAAGGAACGCGCCCCGATTGAGAGCGCCAGCGCGGAGTTCGTCACGCATCTCGGAAGAGAAAGTTTCGAGCAGTTGATGCAGCAGCAGAATTACGCTGACGTGGCAAGCCGGGCCATGGCGTCGCTGCAAACCACCAACCTGGTTTTTCCCATGGAGCGAATCAAGTTCAAGACCGCGGTGGTTGCGAACCCTTCCAACCACGAGCGATTTTCAAACACTCTGTTCCAGTTGCTCTATGGCGAAGCAGACGAACAGTCACGCTTCACTGGCTATTGCGATGCGCTGGCTTCCTTCGGAATTCCCAAGTGGCCCCTGGCGACATACTTCTGGTTTCTGGCATCTCGCGGAGAACAGATGTTTATGAAGCCTCTCGCCCTGCAGCGCATGGCGGATTCAGTCGGAATCACCTTGGAGTACCGGGCTGAGCCGAATTGGCAAACCTACTCTAAGCTCCGCGATGTGGCTGCCCGCGTGGAGGCGGAACTTCAGTCCCGGAATTTGAACCCGCATTCGCGAATGGATGTACAGAGCTTTATCTGGGCCGCCTTGCAGATGGAGGAAGGAAAGTATGGCGGAACCAAAAAGAAGAAGAAATCAAAATCGGAAACTCCATCTCCAGCCGAAGTAACCGAAGTGGCAGAGTCCTAGCTCGAGGAGTGCGCGCGTTTCTTGGGCGTTAATGCGGCATCAGCCAATTTCAGATAGCGCTCCATGGTGCTGTCAGAGCGACCTTGGGGCTGTTCGGTGCCTTCATCCAGCGGAATCAATCGAGGACCTTCATCGCGAGCCTCCGGCCTCGCGGGCGAGACTCGTTCCACTGCCTTCTTTGCGCGAGGCGACACTTTCTTCTTGGCAGCCATCGTCTAATAGCGAACAAACCAAAGTAGATGATGTGAGTATACTACCCTGAAGTTTCGGGAACTCAGTCACACAAGAGTTCCGCAGCCAGCACAAAGGTTCCGAGCCAGGAATGAAAGAAAAGGGAAGAGACTGGCGTACACTCGCCGCCCAGGTATCGGTCGAAAATGACCCCATCAAGCTTCGCGATCTGGTGCGGCAACTGAATCGCGCCTTGGACGAGAGCGAAAGAAATTTCTACCGCGATGTGGGCGCGGCTGAGAGTCCTGTACTGGAGCCGGTTGTCCATCATGGATCAAAACGGCTGTTGTTTGTGGACGACGAGCAAAGCATCCGCCTGACACTGCCGCCGATTCTTGAAAGCAACGGCTTTCAGGTTTGGGTTGCTTCGACGGTAAGCGAGGCCATTGCTGAAATTCAACAGCGAGAGTTTGACGTGCTGCTCTCGGACCTGAATATCGGCAGCGAAGGGAACGGGTTCCAGGTGGTGGCAGCGATGCGGCAAGCGTACCCGCGCTGCGTCACGATTCTATTGACGGGATATCCCGGCTTTGAAACAGCGGTGGAGGGTATCCGTCAACAGGTTGACGACTATGTGGTGAAACCTGCGGACATCAGCCTGTTGGTGAAACTGATCCACGAGAAGTTAGAGATGCGGCGCAACTCTCCGGCTTGATATTCAGGCTTGCCCGGCACGGTTGAGGGTTTCGATGGCGCTTGCAAGACTGGGGAAGATCAGAAATAAGGGTTCTACCTTGGTAATTTCGAAAAGCCGCCGCACCCGTTTATTGGGCCCGGCCAGAACCACGCGGCGTCCCGCCTTCTCGCAACTGACATAGGTGCTGACCAGCGAACCAAGACCTGCCGAGTCAATATATGGAACGTGGGTGAGATCGATAATCATGGTCTCGGCATCTTCTCCGCGCACTGCATTCTGAAATGGGGACAGGTTCTCCGTGACCAGCGGGCCCTTGAGCAGAAGCACACCCTGGCCTGCAATGTCGCTCTCGTAACGTTCAATGGTAAGAGGTTCGGAATACATCGGAGAATGATTGTAGGCTGAAGTCCTGTGTCCCGCAATTGGCGAACCTTGCCTCAAGAGTGCAAGGAGTTTATTCCGGTGCCTTGTCGCTTTGAGTGACTCCAGTGCTCTGAGTAGCGGGGGGAACCGTGGGCGCCGTCTTTAATTTTTCCAATGCTGTCTGCGTTTTCTCCCAATCTTTTTTCTTGAGGCTGGCCGCCACCGGACCACTGGCGAAGTATCGCAGCAAGTCCTGCTTGACGGCCGCGGTGAGATGCGCAAAATGATCGTCGGCGAGCTGTCGCACCAGCTGCGCGTAGGTCTGGTCGGCCAATCGGTAATCTCCGGCGTGGGTCAAATTGCCGGTATCGAGGTTGCGGTCGGCAAACGACAGCTCGCCGGCTTCGGCTTGTTGGATCAAACGGTGATACTCGGCGACAACTTTGTCCATGCTGCGAAAGTAGAGGTCCTCGGTTTGCGGAGTGGGAGTTTTGTAGGCCAGGGCCTTGAACGGGCCGAACTTGGGAACGATGCGCAGCAAAAAGGCGAGAAAGCGCGCAAAACAGCCAGGCTTGCGATACTTGGCGCCGAAATCCCGCTCATAATCGGCGCGTGAAAGATGATAGAGGAACTCGGCCCGCGCCTTGTCGTGCTTCTCGCCGTGCAGGTTGACTTCCTTGGTCGCGAGCGCAACCTGCGTCATCTCCGGGATTACCCGGCTGACCGAGAAACGATAGGTGCCGATGGCCAGGTCATCGAGTTCCATAATTTTAGAGAGCGGCAATCCGTAGCAATCCTCAAAGGCGCGTTTTATCAGGTCCTCGGAAACTTCGAATCCGATGAAATCGTGGAACTGCTTGGAGATGTACCGGCGCTTGGCCACCTGCAGGACATCAAAACTGAACTCGGTTTTGATATGGGCCGCGGGATCGTCCTCGTAGGTGACGATGTCGCCGTACTTAGCGCGCAGCTTCGGGTACTCCAGCGCTGCTCCGGCATTGACGGCAGGATGGCCCCATGCGTCCGACGCATAGTGGCTTAAGGCGCCAAGAGCGAAGGCGTATTCGTTGAGGGTGCGGGCATCGCGAATCAACCAGCCGACATAATCTCCCGTCCGAACATAATGCAGAAGATTGGTGAACTCGTGGTCGCCGAACGGATAGTATCCCAGGTCCTGGATGACCGATCCTCCGTACGCGTAGGCGTGCGCTTCCAGCAGTTCTTCGTCAGTTGCGTGCGGAAAGCGTTTGACCAGGGCAGGCCGAATTTCGGAGCTGTAAGCGATATCAATCAGCTCTTCGTGGGACAAGACGGCATAGCCCTGAAGGGAGGGGCAAGAGAAGAATACAAGCAAGAGGCTGATCGCGCCGAAGCTTACTTTTTTTCGCAAGTCTTCACTTTCGTCAAACCGCTGAACAGAATGGGTGATTGTAGCCGTCGCTGAGCGTTTGTCGCGATACACTAATTCCCGTAGGGGTGGCCGTTTCATGCAGGTTCGAGTGTTATTTTTCGGAATACTGAAAGACCTGACGGGGACAGCACAGGATTGGCTGGAGGTGCCGGAACGGGCGAGCATCCGCGACGTGGTGCAGGTCTATGTAGATCGAATCCCGGACCTGCGGCGATTTATGAACTCGGTCGCGGTTTCATTGAACCAGGACTATGCCAGCCAGGACGCGATATTGAACCCGGGCGACGAAATCGGATTTCTTCCTCCGGTAAGCGGCGGAGCGCCGAGGGCCTACATCGTTCGGGAAAAGATTGTCCCGCAGGATTGGCTGAATGCAGTCAAGCGGGGGGAAGACGGGGCGGCGGTGTTGTTTGACGGCGTGGTCAGAAACAATACGCGCGGGCGGCGTACGCTGTACCTGGATTATGAGGCGTACGAGGAAATGGCGCTGCGGCAGATGGAAAGTCTCGTGGAGAAGGCCATCGCGCAGTTCGCCGTGAGGGATGTCGTGATGGTACACCGCTTGGGACGCCTGGAGATTGGCGAGACCAGCGTGCTGATCGTGGTGGCCTCAGCCCATCGCGGACCGGCATTCGACGCCTGCCACTGGATCATTGACACCCTGAAAAAGACCGTACCCATATGGAAGAAAGAATATTTTGAAGACGGCGCAGTTTGGGCGGATGGGGAACCCTTTCCGGCAGAGATCGCCAAACTGGAGGGCAGCTATAAGGAAAGGCCTGCATCTAAGTGACCAGCGCTTCATGAAAGTCCTTCTCATTTTTATCCTGGCGGGGGCGATCGTTGCTCAGGCGCAGCGCAAGTCTGAGCCAGAGCCGGAAACCACCGTCAAAGTGGATGTGAAACTGGTCAACGTGTTTGTCACCGCCACTGACGAACACGGCGCGCCGCTTGCTCACCTCAGCAAGGACAATTTTGAAATCCGGGAGGATGGGAAGGAGCAGAAAATTGCGGTATTCGATCGCGAATCAGCGCTTCCCTTGTCGGTCGTGCTCCTGGTGGACACCAGCCTGAGCACGAAGAAGGACCTGCCATTGGAATTGGCCTCAGCCCGCCGTTTCGCGCATGCCATCCTGCGCCCGGTGGACGCCCTGTCGCTGTACCAATTCAGCGAAACCGTCGAGGAAGTAACCCCTTTCACCAAGGACCTGAAGACAGTGGATCGCGCAATCGAGAGGGTACGCTCGGGCGCGGCGACCGCGCTCTATGACGCACTGTATCTCGCATCCCAGGCCCTGGAGTCGCGCCAGGGAAGGAAAGTGCTGGTGGTGATCACCGACGGCGGGGACACGGTCAGCAAGACAGACTACAAAGAGGCGGTGCGAGCAGCGCAGGTCGCCGAAGCGATCGTCTATAGCATCATCATCGTGCCCATTGAAGCCAGCGCAGGCCGCGATACCGGCGGCGAGCACGCCCTGATCCAGATTTCTGAAGACACGGGAGGAAAATACTACTACGCCAGTTCCGTTCCCCAGCTGGATGACGCTTTTAAGCAGATCAGCGAGGAGCTGCGAACGCAATACCTGATCGCGTACTATCCCGCGCAAAGATTTGCTGACTCGGACTTCCGGCGTGTTGAAGTGAAAGTGACTGGAGCGCCGGGCACGGTCGTGGTTCGGCACCGGACCGGCTATTACACTTCGAAATCGCACTGAGTCAGGGCGGCCTCGGCGATTCGCAATTTCATCACACTCCTGGTACAGAACCAGCTTTGATCGTCTAGAATGTGTGTCCAATTAAATTTGGACATATTCATCGCCGCGGGGCATGCGCTTCGGCGCTAACCGTTCGCTTCCGCCTTCCCTGGCGGCGTCAGGAGTCTGCGCATCGGCTGCCGTAGGCGGCTGCGCCAGGAAAGGTTCCAGAATGCACAGGTCTCGCAGTTGCGCCATCGCGTTGGCGATCGTCGTTCTCGTGATTTCGTCGTTTGTTGCCGCGCAAACCACCATATCCACCGGAAGCATTCAAGGCACGGTGACCGATCCCAGCGGCGCCCTGGTGGACGGCGCCAAGGTCGCCATCACCAACAAGGGGACAGGGGAAGTCACCAACCTGACTACCAACTCTGCCGGGGTGTATGCCTCGGGCGCGCTGCTACCGGGAAACTATGTCGTGAGAGTTGAAGCAAAAGGCTTCAAGTCAGTGGAGCTGACGGTTCCGGTGCAAGTCGGGGTCACGCGCGCAGGCAACGTCAAGCTGCAAGTTGGAACCCCGGACCAGGTGATCGAGGTGCAAGCGGAAATCGCCCAGGTGAACACCGAGCAAGCCACCGTGCAGGGAGTTCTCACCGCGCAGCAAATTGACAATCTGCCGATCAATGGCAGAAATTTTCTCGATCTCGCGCAGTTGGAGCCGGGAATCCAGATCCAGGACGGCGGCAACTTCGATCCCACCAAGAACGGTTTTTCATCCATATCCTTTGGCGGGCGCTTCGGCCGCACGGCTCGGATTGAGGTTGACGGCATTGACGTGAGCGATGAAGAAGTTGGAACCACCACGGAAAACATTCCGGCGAGCGCGATTGCGGAGTTCCAGGTCCAACAGTCATCGCTCGATCTTTCGACCGAGCTGACGTCCTCGGGAGCGGTGAACGTGGTCACGCGCTCTGGGACCAACTCCTACCATGGGCAGGCGTTCTACCTTTTCCGCGATCATCGCATTGCAGCCAACCTGCCGGGAGGCGATACTCCGTTTCAGCGCAACCAGTTCGGCGGCAATTTCGGCGGCCCGATCATCAAGGACAGACTTTTCTTCTTCATTGCCGCCGAGCGGACAAAGCAGGACCTGACAGCGCCGGTGGTGCCGGGTGGTAATTTCACATCTCTGACCAGCAGTTTCAATTCGCCGTTCCGCGAGAACGAAGCCGCGGGCCGTCTCGACTGGCAGATCAAGCCCGATAATTTTCATTTCTTCTACCGCTTCACCTTCGACGGGAACCGGAACGTTGCGAACTTCCTGCCCAATACATTTCAGCCCTTCGCGAACGTGAACCATAATCCGAGCCACGTGGTTGGACTGGATTTCACCACCGGCAGCTACACCCATAGTTTTCGTGCCGGGTACATGAAATTCCGCAACAATATTACGGACGCCACGGCTGGAAGCAGCATCTTCAATCCCGCGCCGCAGCTTGAGCTGGCAATTGGCAGCGATCCCACTTGCCTGACCTTCGGAGTGGACCCATTCTGCTCAGGGCCAAACTTTCTGGCGCCGCAGGCCACGATTCAGAGCAACAAGCAATTCAAGTACGACGGAACCCGACCCTGGCACAACCACATTTTCCGTTTCGGGGCTGGCTTCAATCACATCCAGGAAGGCGGATTTGCGAAGTTCCTGGGCAGCGCTCCCGCGGTGAACGCGGATGTCGGGGCCTTCACGAATGTCTTCGCGGGCGGTGGCGCCAACCCGCTGAACTACCTTGCGGACAATGTAATCCTGGGCAACGGCCAGGGATTCTCCTCCGAAAATTCGGCTTTTGGATTTCCGGGCGGCGGCCAGGGACCGGACAATCGCATTCTTTTCTACGTTGGGGATTCGTGGAAGATTCGTCCCAACCTCACGGTGACCTACGGTCTGCGCTACCAGCGCGATACAGGCCGAACCGATAGCGACCTTGGACCGGTTCCATGCTCCCAGCTTGATCCGGCGCTAGCCGCGAACCTGGCAGCTGCGGGGACTCCTTGCACCGGCAATATCCTTGATCTTTACGGAAAGGGATTAGGCGACCGGGTGCGGCAGCCGAATACGAATTTCGGTCCGCAACTTGGCGTAGCGTTCGATCCATCTGGCCTGGGAAAGACGGTATTCCGCGCGGGCATTGGCCTGTTTTACGAAAATAATATCTGGAACAACCAGCTCTATGACCGGCCTCCGAGACTCTCCACCGGATTGTTCCTGTTAACACAGCAGGTCTGCGTAAACGGAACTCCGCAAAGCTTCACTCTGCCCGATGGTACGGTGGCCAATCCTACGTTCTGTGGGCAGCCCATTGGCCAGGTCGCATCGCAGATCGCGGCATTGCAGCAGCAATACCAGGCAGCGACCGTGGCTGCCGGGGGCGCTTCGAATCCGGGATTTATCGGCAACACGCTCAGTTCAACCTTTAACGGTACGGGCACGGCGCTTTTCGCCCCCAACTATCGCACCCCGCGATCGGTTCAGATGAACGCCGGGATGCAGCACGAATTCCGGCCCGGAACAGTTCTCTCGCTCGACTACGTGAGGAACGTCGAGACTCACACGCTGTTAGCGCAGGACGTGAACCATGTCGGAGACTCGAGGTTTCTCAACACCGCCGGAGCACTTGCCGCGATTGAAACTACCGCGCAACTGAATGCTCCCAATTGCTTGACTGGATTCCCGTCTCCGCTGACTGCCGGCGCAGTTTCCCAGGCAGTGGTGAATTGCTACCTGGGGACGGTCCCCGGCGCCACCATTTCCGATTTCGCCAGCAACGGTCTGGATTCCGGCAACGCCGTCTGTGGAGGCGGTCCGTGCCCGAATGCGGCCTTTGCGGGGGTCAATCCGAATCTCGGGACCAACCAGATGCTGTTCCCGATCGGGCGCTCTGTCTACAACGGCCTGCAAGTGAAGGTGACGCAGAATTATTCCCGTCCCCAGGGCCTGATCCGCAATCTCAACCTGCAAGTGGCGTACTCGTATTCAAAGTACGTCTCGACCGCCCAGGACAACGATTTCGTAAATCTTGTGATTGATAACAACAATCCGACGCGGTTTATCGGTCCGAACGGGCTAGACCGGCGTCATCAAATCTCGGTCGGCGGAACCATGGACCTGCCCAGGTCGTTGCGGATCAGCCTGATCTCTCATTTTTATAGTCCGTTGCCATCGAATATTTACTTGCCAACCTCCGGCAATCCCGGCGGAATTTTTGTCAGTGACGTCACTGGCGACGGTTCGGGCGACGGCAGCGTGATTTATCCCAATGGCGACCTGCTTCCGGGCACCAACGTAGGCGCGTTTGACCGCAACGTGACCCCGGACAATATCAACAAATTCATCCAGGCCTACAATGCCAGCGTTGGTTTGACTCCGGCAGGCGCAGCGCTGGTCAATGCAGGCATCGTTACCGGAAGCCAGCTTGCGGCCCTGCATGGGATTGAGCAACCGGTGCAACAGGCGCCGCCGGGGCAGCAAGGCCTGGCGTGGCTAAAGGCGTTGGATCTTAAGCTGGCGTGGGATTTCAAGATTAAAGAGCGGCTGACCATCGAGCCGAACGCCGCCTTTTATAACATCTTGAACTTCGCGAATTTCGACGCTCCCAACAATCCTTTGTCGCCCACGTTGAACGCATTAGGCGATAACACGCCCGGTTCGATCAACAACACCATTCGCAGCCAGCGCACCTCGGACCGTATCGGCGTCGGTACCGGAGTATTCAGCCTGGGATCGCCCAGAGTGATGGAGTTCGGACTGCGATTTGTGTTCTAAGTTCAGTGTTCCACCTGGCTACGGAGGTGCTTGGAGAGCTTTTCGATGCGCTTGAGTTTGTCGCTCAGATCTTTCGGCAGCAAGCCACGTGTCAGAGAGTCAATTTCGAGCTGAACCGACTGCGATAACTCGAGCATCTCCCGCGCCTCACGCTGCAGTTGCAGCGGATCGGCCGCGCGCCGCGTTTGCGTGGTGGCGGGCGCCGACGTGGTGGCCGTCTTTTGTGCCGGTTCGGGTGGACTGGGGTAGCTGCGGTGAGCGTGTTGTGCGCCGGCAAAGGAAACCGCCAGCAGTACCAGGAGACAGGTCAGGGTGAGTGCTCGCATGGGAACCTCGCGAGAAACAGCAGGATTGTAGCGCCAATGTGCGTAACCGCCGAGTCGGAAATCGTCTATTCCGGATTCCCACAAACCTCCGTGTAAAATGCAGGTCATGCCATTCCAAGGATCATCGCCAAACTCGATGCGTAAACGATCCGTTCCCCCGGAAGAGACCTCCGAGGAAGCGGCTTATCTGAAGTCTTTGGGTGAAAAACAGAAGCCAGTCTCGATCAAGCTGGCGGACGGCGAAGTGGTCAAAGGGTGGATCGAATACTACGACAAGAACATGGTTCGCTTGACGCGCGAAGACAAGCCCAACCTATTTATCTTCAAACACGAAATCATGTACATCGCGGAAGACAATAAAAAGAAGTAGTGGCGTGCGGCAATATATCTAAATTTCATGCCAGGCGAAAGTATGGAGTTCGTCCCCGCGATGGAGGAAGTGGCGCGCGAAGCCGGTGCGCTGATAATGGAGTATTTCCAACAGCGGGTCAAGGTGGAGTACAAGGGCGATGTTGACCTGGTCACGGTCGCGGACCGGAAGTCGGAGGCCCTGATCCTGGAGCGAATTCGCTCACGCTGGCCCTCTCATGACGTCTTGGGAGAAGAGGGCGCGCGCATCGAAACTGGCAGTGAGTACAAGTGGTACATCGATCCACTCGATGGCACTACCAATTTCGCCCACGGGTTTCCGGTGTTCTGTATCTCCATGGCGCTTGAGTACAAAGGGAAGCGTATCGCCGGAATTGTTTACGATCCCACCCGGCCCGAGATGTTTGCCGCAGAGCAAGGCAGCGGGGCGTATCTGAATGGCCAGCGGATTCAAGTGTCCAGAGTTTCGGGGCTGAGTGAATCCCTGGTGGCAACAGGATTTCCCAGCCACAAGCGCCACAAGAACCCAAATATCTTTTTCTATCATCAGATCACGCTGCGAACACATGGTGTGCGGCGCGCAGGATCCGCGGCGCTCGACCTGGCATCGGTTGCGGCGGGAAGGTTTGAGGCCTATTGGGAGTTCAACCTGAACCCATGGGACACTGCCGCCGGAGTTTTGCTGGTGGAAGAGGCCGGAGGCCGGGTCAGCGATTTCAGCGGCGGCCCGTTCCAGATCGCCAGCCGGGAAACGCTGGCTTCGAATGGTCTGTTGCACGACGCATTCCTGTCCGAGTTCAAGGCGATTTTCGAAGGTCGCGGGCTTGAGGAACTGCCCGACGTGCGGGCTTACAAACGTTAGCCGGCCTGAGGAGGGTACATTGGCGCGATCCACAGCCATTCTCGTCGTGATGCTGACTCTGGCTCTGACCGGATCCGGTCAGAAGCTCAAGGTCGATTCCGCTTATCAGAAGGAGTTCGAGAAGTGGAAGGCGGGCCTGGTGGCGGACCTCAAGGAGAACTACCTTCCGCTCGCGGGCCTGTTTTGGTTAAAGCCGGGAGAAAACAAGTTTGGCAGCGATTCAAAGGCGCCGGTAGCACTCCCTCCCGGCTCATCTCCTGCCGAGGCGGGAGTATTCGTGCTGCAGGGCAAAGAGGTAACTGTGAAGTTCGCGCCGGGAGTACAGGCCAAAGTTGATGGCAACCCTGCTGGTGAAATGAAGCTCGCATCCGACGTTTCCGGTAAAGCTAGCGTGGTGGAGTTAGGCACGCTACGCATCCATGTGATTCAACGCGGGGAACGGGTCGGTATCCGGGTAAAGGATTTGAATAGTCCGGCGTTGAAGGACTACATGGGGCCAGTCTTCTATCCGCTTCAGGGCCAATACAGGATCACGGCCGATTGGATCCCATCCGATGGCAAGAAAACGGTCGCAGTTCCTAACGTGCTTGGCGACGTCATACCCACTCCGGTAGCCGGCGAGGCGCGGTTCAAAATCAATGGCCAGGAACTGCACCTGGAGGCCCTGGGCGGTGACGCAAAGGACGGCCTGTTCTTCGTTTTCAAGGATCTGACCAGCAAGACCGAGACGTATCCTCCGGGGCGCTTTTTCAAACCGAGGCGGTACAGAACGGCAAGGTCGTGCTGGATTTCAATGAGGCCTACAATCCGCCTTGCGCGCTGACGCCCTATGCCACCTGTCCGCTTCCGCCCAAGGAAAATCAGCTGGCGGTGCCGATTCCGGCGGGGGAGAAGTACGACCGCAAGAACGGACATCGGTAGAACACCGCCGGCCCGTGGTGCGCGCGAGATCCTCGCGCGAGTGAACTACGCCGTGCTTCGGGATGGCGCAACCTGGCGTGTTACTCTGCGGAAACTCGCCACTCAGGGGTAAAATAAAGCCAGGTGTGGGGCGGGCCCGCTTCCTGCCACGGTAGTCCATTTCATGTCCAGGGTAGATCGTGAACAATCCATTACTGCAGCGCAAGATTGAGAAACAGCCTGATAACGTGCGGTTGCAAGGGCGAATCCTTTTTCTCACCGAAGATCCGGAACTCATCAAGCGGCAACTCGGAGGCGAAGACCTGCCCTGGGACACGAAGAATCCCGCGAACAATCCCAAGCTGCGCGACGATATCTCGACCGACGAGATCACGCCCGCCCATCTATGCTTCTACTTCGATCAGACACTGGGTGAGATTCCTTATGCCGGCCTGAAGTGCGGGAACGAGACCCCTATCAAACGTGGCGACGTGAAACGCGGCGGGTTCGTGGCTGCGGTCAGCGGCAAGCGTCGCGGCAAGGGATCAAGTCGCGAGCAGTCGCCCTATGCTGAGATGTCGGCCGGCATCAAGGTTGTGATCGCCGAGAATATCGAGCGCATCTACAAGCAGAACTGCCAGAACCTGGGCGTGCTGACCTCCACCAACTTTTCATTGATCGATCGCATTCGTGCCGGGGAAGAGATTCCACTGTCGGAATTCACACAAGGTGAGGACGAAATCACGCGCCAGGTGATTGAGTACGGAGGACTGTTTCCGTTCAATGTCGCGCGCATGCAGGGAAAGGTGTTTCTGCCGCCGATCACGACCAAGCCGCGGCCCATGACCCTGGCAGAAAAAATCTTTGCGCGACACATGGTGGGGCCAGATGGAAAGGTCGGCGTCCAGGCCGTGAAGCCGGGCGATAGCGGGTTCACCAGAGTAGATCTCCGCTTCAGCCACGAATATGTCACGCCCATGGCTGCAATTTTCTACGAGCAGTTTGTGGGCAAGGATGTCCCGGTCAACGATGCCTCGACCATCCGCTTCTTTCGTGATCACCTGACCTTCCTGGACGACGTCATGTCGGAAGAGAAAAGAAAAATGGGTCTGCTCGATCTCGCGACCCAACTCAAGTTTAAGCAACAGGATTTCGCGAAAGCCCAGGGGATCAAGCTGCATGGCGAACTGAAGGACCGGAAAGGTTCGGAGGGGATCTGCCACTCGGTCATGATCGAATCGTATGCGCTGCCGGGGCAGGTGAACGTTGGCTCAGACTCTCATACCCCCCACGTCGGCGCGGTTGGCTGCGTGGCTTTCGGAATTGGTACCACGGACGTCTTCAATTCCTGGATCACGAAAGATGTACGCGTCAAGGTTCCCGAGTCGGTCAAGATCATCGTGCGGGGAAAGAAGCATCCCAACGTCACCGCAAAAGACTTCATTCTCAAGATTCTGAGCCTCGACTACGTGCGCAGCGGCAAGGCCCTGGCCAAGGTCATGGAATACGCGGGCGAGGCGGTCGAGGAACTCAGCGTGGATGAACGCGCCACCATGACCAACATGGCGGCCGAGATCGGTGGTTTCACGGGCATCGTAGCTCCGGACCAGAAAGTAGTTGACTTCCTGGTCGAGCGCCGGGGTATGGCGCGCAGCGAGGCGCAAGCGCTGCTGAAAGATCTGTACAGCGATCCCGATGCGGAATATGCGGAGGTGATCGAACTCGACGCGGCGGAAATTACGCCGATGGTGGCGACGCCGGGCGATCCGGGGAATGGGAAATATATTCGTGAACTGAATGCGCCGATCCCGGTTGAGCTTGCCTACGGCGGCACTTGCACGGCCGGCAAGAACGAAGACATGGACATGTACGCTACCGTTCTTGCCGATGCGCTGAAGCAAGGCAGGCGGGTGGCCGACTCGGTACAGTTCTATATTCAATTCGGATCGCAGGAGACGCGGGAGTACGCAGTCCGGCGCGGGTACCTGGATATCTTCCAGAAGGCCGGCGCGCACGTAATCGAGCCGAGTTGCGGAGCATGCATTAATGCGGGGCCGGGCGTTTCCACGCGTCCTGACCAGATTGTGATCAGCGCGCAGAACCGCAACTTCCCCGGGCGCAGCGGTCCCGGACAAATGTACCTGGCTTCCCCGCTGACCGTTGCAGCCAGCGCCGTGGCGGGCTACATCGTGGAGTATCAGCCTAGCGAGCAGAGGACGTTGGTTTCTGCCTAGCAGAACCGAGAAGCAGCGCTCTGCTGTCCGGCCCTGTACCCAACAAGCCATTCTTGCTAGAATGTGCGGTTCTCAAAAGTTTCGTTATTTTCAGGAGACAGACAGCATATGGCCTATGTGATTGCAGAACCGTGCATTGGCACCAAGGACACCGCCTGCGTCGATGCATGCCCGGTGGATTGCATCCATCCCAAAAAGGATGAAGAGGCACACGCCAGCGAAGAGATGCTCTACATCGATCCCGTGGAATGCATTGACTGCGGCGCCTGCGTACCCGTGTGTCCGGTCTCGGCGATCTTCGCTCTCGATGACCTGCCGGAAAAATGGAAAGCCTTCACTGAGCGCAACGCCGCGTACTACGGGCGCTAAGACTTCGATTGATCGGAACGGCGCACTCTTGTGTTCGGAGTGCGCCTTTGTTTTGCTGTCTCATGGCACCCATCGTGCAATCTTTTTCACGTTGACGATTGAATGACATCCAGACTAAACTCCGCAGCGTTTTCCAACTGATCGCGAAGTCGACCCCCGCCCAAGGCTTTCGATCATGGAGCACACGATGAAGCGATCTCCGCGGCGAAAGTCGTCCGTGATTGCAGAATCCTTGAACAAGGGGCTGAACTACTATGCACTCGCGGCCAGCGCGGCGGGAGTGACCTTGCTATCACTGTCACAGCCCGCAAATGCCGAGGTCATTTTCACCCCGGCTAATATAACCACCGGGGCGCCGGGCAGCACCTTCAACCTCGATCTCAACAATGACGGAATTCCCGACTTCACCATCAAGGGCTACGGCGATGGCGTTTACAACGCATTCATGGCCATCAATGTCACCGGCGCCGGCGAAGCCATTCAATTCGTCAAAACCTGTGTGGGAACTCTGGGCACGTATTGCTCGTATGCTGCCGCGCTGAATCAGGGCGACAAAATTCCCGGCAAGTTGCTCAACACCGACGGGGTCATCATCGAAGTAGCCAACGCCAATGCTTACAAAGGCGTGTGGAGCAACGTGCAGAACCACTTCCTTGGACTCAAGTTCAAGATCAGCGGGCAAACCCACTATGCATGGGTGAGGATGAGTGTTCGCGCCCAGCCTGCGAACCTCAAGGCGCACATCAGTGGGTACGCGTACGAAAATACTCCCAACAAAGCCATCCTGGCAGGGCAGAGAACTGGCGCGGCGGACGCAAGCACTCCGGGTTCGCTAGGCGCCCTGGCAAGAGGGGCCGCAAAATAATTAAGAGTCGTTGGTCGCCGGTCATTGATCGTTGGCACTGAGATCCGAAGGATTGAGGTGATCGAATACCAACCATCGAGGCCATAAGCCAAAAGCCAACGACCAACGACCAAGGGCGAGTCCAACCCCCTCTTCTTTCCATCCTCACTGCACTCCATTACAATCAAAAATTACCCTGCTGGGTTTCCATGGCACTGAAGGAGTCGGAAGCGATCGTCCTCCGCACCTACCCGTTGCGAGAGTCCGATCTGCTGGTGACGCTGTTTACCCGGTTGGAAGGCAAAGTTCGCGGCGTCGCCCGGGCGGCGAAGAAGTCGAAGAAGCGTTTCGGCGGCGCACTGGAACCTTTGACCTACGTCAGAGCTTATTATGACGACCGCGAGCGGCAGGAACTGGCGAGGCTGGACTCCTGCGAGGTACTGGAATCGCCGCTGGCCAGCGAGGTGAGTTATCCGCGGGCGGTCGCGTTGGGCCTGGTGGCGGAGCTTCTGGATGAGTTGTTGCCCGACCGCGAAGCCAATGATGCCGTGTTCCGGCTCAGTCTTTCGGTGCTGAACGGTCTACGTGGTTCCGAAGTCTGGATGCCGGTCACCTATTTCGAACTTTGGATGACGCGGCTGATGGGGTACTTGCCGGATCTTTCAGAGTGCGTGATTTGTGGCCGTACACTGAACGGAAGCAGGGCTTTCCATCACGCTCTGGCAGACGGGCTGATGTGCGTCGAAGACAAGCGCCTGGCTTCGTCTGAGATTACGGCGGATTCCAGGGCCATGGCGACGCAGATGTTACGGGCCCCGCTGGCGAGTTTTGCGAGCATTCCGTGGCAGAAGGACCTGGCGTCCGACCTGCGTAAGTTTCTGGTGCAAACCCTGCAGCGTCACATTGAGAAGAAACTGGTGACGGCAGGGATGCTGGAGAAGATTAGCATTTAGCTGGTAACTCTGAGCGGCAACCAACGACCGGGCCTTCATCGCGGGCAGGAAATCTTTGACGACCAAATCCAACTCGCTGACCTTCCAGGAACTCATCCTCCGGCTGCAAACTTTCTGGGCCGAGCGGGGATGCGTGCTGCAGCAGCCCTACGACGTCGAAGTTGGCGCCGGCACCATGGCTCCCGAGACCTTTCTACGCGTGTTGGGGCCGCGGCCGTACAAAGTGGCCTACGTACAGCCGTCGCGGCGCCCGGCGGATGGCCGTTACGGCGAAAACCCCAACCGCCTTTACAAACACATGCAGCTCCAGGTGATCCTGAAGCCTCCGCCGGAGAATGTGCAGGATCTCTATCTCGAGTCACTGCGGGCCATCGGCATTGACCTGCGGCGGCACGACATCAAGTTCGAAGAAGACAACTGGGAATCGCCGACGCTGGGGGCCTGGGGCATCGGATGGCAGGTGATGCTCGATGGCCTGGAGATCACGCAGTTCACATATTTCCAGCAATGTGGAGGCGTGGACCTGGATCCCATCTCGGCGGAATTGACCTACGGCCTGGAGCGGATTGCCGCTTTTCTCCAGGATGTGGACTCGATCTATGAGATTGTGTGGGCCCGAGAACCAGACACGGGACGCGAGGTGACCTACGGCGACGTCCGGTTAGCAGACGAGCAGCAGTTTTCCGTGTACAACTTCGAGGCAGCAGACGTCGAGAAGACGTGGAAGCACTTCGAATTGTGCGAAGCCGAGGCGAAGGGATTGCTTGAGAAGTACGGCTCACAGCCAAAAGAATCGGAGCGCGAGAAACTGCGATTTCCGTTGTTGAGCGCGTACGATCTTTGCCTTAAGTGCTCGCACCTTTTCAACGTCCTTGACGCTCGCGGTGCGATTTCGGTGACTGAACGGGTCGGCGTGATCGCGCGGGTCAGGGCGCTGGCGGTCGGCATCGCCAAAGCTTTCGTGGACCAACAGGGGACAGAAACGGCCGACGCAGCCGCGGAGGGCGAGGGCAAGTCCGACAGCAGGGAACCGGCCCAGGTGACCTGACCAATTCCACGCGGTTCCCCTCAACCGCCGGCTGTGACCGGGCTCACATTGCATGGTAACCATTTCTGGGACAATAGAGTTTCTGAATGGCTGACTTTTTACTCGAAATTGGATGCGAAGAGATCCCCGCGCGCATGATCGAGGGCGCGTCGCAGGAACTGGGACGCCGAGTGGGTGAGTTGCTGAGCCGGGAACGTCTGACGGCATCGGCAAACGTGGTGCGTTTTTCCACGCCTCGCCGGTTAAGCCTGATTGCTTCGGGCCTGGCCGCTGTCCAACCCGATGTGGAAGAGCAGGTCATGGGACCTTCTACCAAGGTCGCCTACAAAGATGGCGTTCCCGCGGCGCCCGCGCTGGCGTTCGCAAAAAAGGTCGGCATCCCGCTGGCGGACCTTCAGAGAATCAGCACCCCCAAGGGTGAATACCTCGCGGCCACCGTAAAAAAGAAGGGGCGGGCCGCCAGCGACATTCTTTGTGAAATGCTTCCCAGGGAGCTGGGCGGTATCTATTGGCCGAAGAACATGTATTGGCGCAAGCCCAGCGAGCGCTTCGTGCGGCCGGTGCGATGGCTCGTGGCCATGCTCGACGGGGAAGTGGTTCCGCTTGAATTTGACGGCGTTGCGGCGGGAAATGCCTCGCAGGGACACAGAATCCTCTCCCCCGGCCCAGTCCAGGTTTCGCGGGCGGCGGCTTACGTCGAGAGCCTGCGCCGGGCAAAAGTCCTGAGTTCAGAGGAGCGCCTGCAACAGATCAGGAAAGCGCTCGATGCGGCCGCGCGCAACATTGCCGGCGCGCGCTGGCGAGAAGATCGTGAGCTACTGGACACGGTGGTCCATTTGACCGAGTTTCCCTCCGCCCTGTTGGGAAACTTCGATCCCGAATATCTGGAGTTGCCGGAAGAAGTTCTGGTTACAGTGATGCGCGATCACCAGAAGTACTTCGCGCTCGAGGACGCCAGCGGCAAGCTTCTTCCGCACTTTCTTGCCGTACTCAATACCGACGGCGATCCCGATGGAACGATTCGTCATGGCCATGAACGCGTCTTGCGCGCGCGCTTCAACGACGCCCGCTTTTTCTGGCAGACGGATCAGAAACATCCCCTGCGCGAGCGCATGGAATGGCTGCGTCATGTAACCTTTCAAAAGGACCTGGGCAGCTATTACGACAAAGCCCAGCGGGTACAGCGTTTGTGCAGCTGGATCTCGGAAATTGTCCGCCGCAACGGGATGCAGGTTCGACCCGGCGTGGTGCACAAGGCTGCCTGCCTGGCAAAGACCGACCTGACAACGGAATTGGTGAAGGAATTCACCGAGCTGCAAGGGATCGTTGGGGGCCTGTACGCGCGAGTGCAGCAGCTTGATCCCGACCTGCCCGTGGCAACTCGGATCTCCATCGCCGATGCGATTTACGACCAGTACAAGCCGGAATCGATGGAAGACACCCTGCCGCGGACGATCGAAGGAGCGGTGCTGTCAATCGGCGATAAGGCTGACAGTATTGCAGGGATGTTCGGCCTGGGACTGGTCCCCAGCGGTTCCAAGGACCCGTTCGCCCTGCGCCGCCAGGCGAATGCCATTGTGCGCATTATCGCTGAATACAAGTTGCCCCTTAGACTGGACGAATTGTTTGGCGATGCGCTCGCTGCGTATCAACATTCGGCAGCAGCCCAAAAAATGAAAAGCCAAAGCGATATTTGGCTCGACCTTAACATTCTCATCTTCGAACGATTAACGTTCTATCTTCGTGAGTTTAAGGGTTATTCCTATGACGTTGTGAGTGCGGTATTGAGCTCAGATCATTTCGACATCCTCGGTACGATCGCGAGAGCCGATGCTGTGAAGCAGGTGAAAGATATGCCCGATTTTCAGGCAATCGCCGCAGCATCCAAACGAATGAGAAACATTCTCAGGCAGGCTGCAGAAAAAGGAATTAAGCCCGCCGAAAGTTTCCAATATTTTGCTGATGCCCAACTCGAAGAAAAAATGCTCGCGGCTCAGGTCGAGAAAATGGCTCCAAGAGTTGAGAGTTCTCGAAATCAAAAGGACTATCTTGAGGCACTCCTCCTTCTCTCAACGGTTCGACCGACCCTCGATACATTCTTCGACAAAGTGATGGTCATGGTTGATGACGAAGGGGTTCGCGCCAACCGGTTGGCGCTGCTCGCGAGCCTGCTCCGCGAGTTCTCGACCATCGCAGATTTTTCCGAAATTGTGACCGAAGGCAAGAGCTGAATCCTGGCTCCAGATTTTTCCGGCGGGACGCCGGCGTTGGGTTCGAATTCTTACAAGTAAAGGACTGATAATTATGGCAACCACGATGGCTCCTGAAACCGAACTGGAAAAAACGGAAAAGAAGGCCGGAACGAAATATGT
>Ga0070741_10003996_pt1 | contig 35197 bp, 37 predicted proteins | sample Coa_R1_4_FD_66440 | JGI IMG/M metagenome (GOLD analysis project Ga0070741, IMG submission 66440) | Surface soil microbial communities from Centralia Pennsylvania, which are recovering from an underground coalmine fire - Coalmine... | ecosystem: Environmental > Terrestrial > Soil > Unclassified ... | reverse complement strand
CCAGGCCCCCTGTGGCTCTCTCCAGCAGCACGTCCGCCGATTCTCGGGTCAGCGCCCATCCAGAGCGGAAAACCAGCACAGAGATCAACAGCGACAACAGAGGGTCGGCGATCGTCCAGCCCGCGAACATGATGACCAGCGCGGCAACAGTGGCCGCGCCCGAGCCCAGCAGGTCGCTCAGCACGTGCGCGCGCGCACCACGCTCGTTCAGTGAACTGGCCCCGGAGAGCGCCATGAACGCCGCCAGGTTCGCGATACCTCCAACCAAGGCAATAATCAGCATCAGCTTGCCGTCGACGGGAGGCCGCTCGATCAAGCGTTGTATGGCTTCGTACACAACCCAGGCGGTGAGGAGCAGCAGCGCCAGACCGTTTACGAACGCTGCGAGGGGCTGATAGCGTTTGTGTCCGTAAGTTCTGACATCGTCGGCGGGGCGAAGGCCCAGGCGGATGGCGACGACCGCCAGCGCCAATGATCCGCAGTCGGCCAGCATGTGCGCCGCTTCGGCTAGCAAGGCGATGGAGTGCGCGAAATAGCCTCCAACGGCCTCGACGACGGTAAATGCGCCGAGGATTATCAGGGCGATGATCAGACGCCCCTGGCTGGCATCGCGAGTGTGGCTGTGCCCGCCGTGCGAGTGGTCGTGCGCGCCCTTTTCCTCTTGGCCATGAGCATGATCCTCATGGTCGTCGTGCTTGCCCTGATCGTGTGCGTGCGCCATGAGCGTCTCCTGGGATACCCAATCGTGGTGTGCCCTGAAAACAGAGCTGGCGTTTCGCCGGCGTGATGGCCTAGCGGCGGCGCTTGCTGCTGTGGGCGGAAATGTGGTTGCTAGTTACCGGTGCCTTTAGCCTCTCTCTCTTCAGGTTGCTCACGATGTCGCATTGCTCGGCCGGGTGCGACGTGGTGCAGCGTTCCCGCAGCATCTGCAGATCTGTTCGAAGCCGCCGCAGCTCCGCGATGCGTTCCCGCACATGCTCGATGTGGTCATCAAGCAGGCCGGTGATGCCGTCACAGTTCTTGCCCGGCTTGTCGATCATCTGCAGCAGCGTCCGGATCTCCTCGAGCGTCATGTCGAGGTTCCGGCAGTTCCGGATAAATGCCAGCCGGTCGATCAGCGCCGGATCGTAGAGTCGATAATTCCCCTCGGTCCGCCGCGGTGGCGGCAGCAAACGCTCGCGCTCGTAGTAACGGATCGTCTCCACTGGAACCTTCATCTGGCGCGCCAGGTCGCCGATTCTAAGAGCATTGTCAGTCATTCAGGGGCTTGGCAGAGGGCTTGACCCTGAACTTACTACAGGGTGTTAAATGGGCGCTACCCAGGACGAAGACCGCCGTTCGGCGCCTTTCGGTTGGGGACCCGAACGGCTTTTGGTACCCTACCGCGCATGGACAGGACATCCCGCATCAAGCCTATGCTGCTGACGCTGATGTGCGTCATGCTGCTCGTGGCGCGCGTGGATGGGGCGCACTGGCACCTCTGCTTCGATGGAAAAGAGCCGCCGGCGAGCCTGCACCTGGTCGATATGACCCCGCACCACGGCACCCTGCCCGGTGCGAGCGCGGCGCACCACGACGCCGACGTCGCCCTGAGCGGAGACGTCGTGTCGAAGTCGGCGAAGTGGAGTTTCGGTTTGGACTACACGCCCGCGCTCGTCGCGGTCGCGTTCCTGCTGGTTTTGCTGCACACGGCGCAGGGCTCTTCAGTCCCCGCCTACGGGCGCTACGCGCCTGCCGCGCCCTACTTCCTGCGCCCTCCCTTGCGCGGCCCGCCGCGCTGATTCCTCCCCAGTTGTTCTGACGACGTTCGCCGCCCCGCGTTCCTTCGCGAGCGCAGAGGCTTGGTTCAGGCATTGCTATGCGATGCCGATGGGAGGTATCAATGAAGGTTATATTTGCACGCGCCCTGCGCGCGTGTTGGCTCGCCCTGGCCGTCCTGGTCCTGCCGGCGCAAGGCGCCGACGGGGCATACCCGCTGACCTTGCGGCAGGCGATCGACGCTGCGCTGGCCGGCAATCCAGGGCTTCAGACGTTTCAGTTCAATTTCCGCGCTCAAGACGCGCGGACCCAGCAGGCTGCGCTGCGGCCGGCACCGGAGGTGTCCGTGACAGGGGAAAACCTGTTCGGCTCCGGCTCGTTCGGCGGGACCGACCAGGCCGAAATTACATTGGCTCTGTCGCAGGTGCTGGAGCTTGGCGGCAAACGTGATGCGCGAGTGACGGCATCCCGTGCCGGCTACGACGCACTGACCGCCGAGCGCCAGGCGGCCCAGCTGGACGTGCTCGCCGAGGTGACCAGGCGCTTCATCACCGTGGCCGCCCGCCAGGAACAACTCAAGCTCGAGCAGCGTGCGGTCGAGTTGGCCCAGCGCACGGTCGAGGGTTCGGAGCGCCGGGTCAACGCCGCCAAGTCCCCGCATGCCGAACTGGACCGAGCCCGCATTGCCCTGGACCGGGCCAAACTGGCGCTGAAGGCCAGCGAAGTTGAACTGGACGCCGCCAGGAAGCAGCTCGCCGCGACCTGGGGCGAGACGCAGCCGGTTATCAGCGGTCGCATGATCGGTGAGGTCAAGGCGGACCTGTTCGAGCTGCCGCCCACCGGTGACTTCGCCGACCTGGTGGCGCGCCTGAAAACCAATCCGGACTTCCTGCGCTTCGCCTCCGAAGCGCGCCTGCGCGACGCGGAACTGCGCCTGGCCTCGACCCTGCGCAGGCCAGACGTGACCGTTGGTGCTGGCATCCGCCGCCTGGAGGACAGCAACGATGAGGCTTTCGTCGCGTCGGTGTCCATGCCGCTGTTCAGCAGCAGCCGCGCCAAGAGCTTCATCGCCGAGGCCCAGGCCAAGCGCGACCTGGTAGACGCGGAGCGGCGCAGCGCCGAGGTAAGGGCCCAGGCCACCCTGTACGAACTGTACCGCCAGCTCGGCCGCGCCGTACTGGAAGCCGGGACGCTCAAGACCGACATCCTGCCGCGCACCGAGGAAGCGCTGAGTGAAACCGAATACGCCTATCAACGCGGACGCTTCAGCTACCTGGAACTGGTCGACGCCCAGCGCGAATTCCTTGCCGTGCAGTCGGCCCTGATCGAGGCCTCCGCCAACGCCCACACCTTGCGCGCCGAAATCGAGCGCCTGACCGATGCGCCGCTGACCGCGCCGTGATCCACGAGACCCAGAACATGACTTCCAAGAACGTCTTAACACTCGTCCTCCTGCTGCCGCTGGTGCTGGTTGCCTGCGGCGGCTCAAAATCCAGCGCCGCTCCCGAGAAAAGGCCTGGCCAGGAAAATGCCGCCCCACAGCCCGGCGCCCATGCCGAAGGCCCAGGTGTGATTGCGCTGTCTGCGGAACAACAGAAAGCGGCCCAGATCGACACCGCTCAAGCCGGTGGGGTGCAGATCCGCGAAACCCTGCCGCTGTACGGCGTGGTTGCTCCCAATGCCGTGCGCGTGCGGGAAGTCGCCGCCCGGTTTCCGGGCGTGATCCGCACCGTCAACAAGAACATCGGCGACGCCGTCCGCCAGGGGGACGTTCTGGCCACGGTCGAGAGCAATGAAAGCCTGCAGACGTATGCGGTGACCGCGCCGCTGGCGGGTGTCGTCACCGCGCGCAACGCCAATCCAGGGGAGCAGACCGGCGAAAAGCAGCTGTTTATCGTCGCGGACCTTTCCACGGTTTGGGTAGAGCTGTCGCTGTTCCCGCGCGACGTCGCCAAGGTTCGGGTTGGGCAAAACGTGCGGGTCAAGAGTCCCGACACCGGCGGCTCCTCGGACGGCAAAGTGATCTACGTGGCACCTTTCGGCCAGGCGGCGAACCAGACGCTGACCGCCCGCGTGTTGCTGGACAACGCCGAACGCCGCTGGGCTCCAGGCCTGTACGTCACGGCCGAAGTGACCCTGGCTGAGGCCCAGGTGCCGCTGGCGATTCGCAACGAGGCCATTCAGAACCTGGATGGCCGCGATGTGGTGTTTGTGCAGACCGACAAAGGATTCGAGGCCCGCCCGCTGCAGCTTGGGCGCAAGGACTCCGAGTTCAGCGAGGTGACCGGCGGCCTGAGTGCCGGCCAGCGTTACGCCACCCGCAACAGTTACATTCTGAAGGCGGACCTGGGCAAAGGCACAGCGGAAGAATGAGGACCAGGCCATGATCGACGCACTTCTCCGCTTCTCCATTGCCCGACGGTGGATCGTGATGTTTTTTGCGATCGGCATCATCGCCGCCGGCGTATTCAGCTACCAGCGTCTGCCGATCGACGCCGTGCCGGACATCACCAACGTCCAGGTGCAGATCAACACTTCAGCGCCCGGCTACTCGCCACTCGAAGTCGAACAACGCATTACCTACTCCGTCGAGGTCGCCGTCTCTGGCCTTCCCAATCTTGAATACACCCGGTCGCTGTCGCGTTATGGCCTCTCGCAGGTGACCGTGATCTTCAAGGACGGTACAGACATCTACTGGGCCCGCAATCTGATCAATGAGCGCTTGCAGCAGGTCAGAAGCCAGCTGCCTTCGGGGGTAGAGCCAGCAATGGGCCCAATCGCGACTGGCCTGGGCGAAATCTTCCTTTACACCGTGCATGCCGACGAAAAGGCCAGGCAGCCCGACGGCTTGCCCTACGATGCGACGGCTCTTCGGACGCTGCAAGATTGGGTGATCCGGCCACAGCTCAGGCAGGTCCCCGGTGTCACCGAGGTCAACACCATCGGCGGTTTCGAAAAACAGTTCCATGTGACGCCCGACCCCGCACGTCTGTTGGCCTACGGCCTGTCCTTCAGCGATATGGTTCAGGCGCTGCAGAAGAACAATGCCAACGTCGGCGCCGGCTACATCGAGAGGAACGGCGAACAGCTGCTGATCCGGTCTCCAGGCCAGGTGGCGGATATCCCAGCCATCGAAAAGGTGATCGTAGCCCATCGCGCCGGTGTACCAATCACGGTGCGCGATGTAGCCGAGGTTGCCTACGGCAAGCAGTTGCGCACTGGCGCCGCCACCCGCGACGGCGAGGAAACCGTGCTCGGCACTGCGGTGATGCTGATCGGTGACAACAGCCGCACCGTGTCCAAGGCTGTCGCGGACAAGCTCGCCGAGATCAACAAGACCCTGCCGCAGGGTGTAACGGCGGACGCCGTGTACAACCGCACCGTTCTGGTCAACAAGACCATCGCGACCGTGCAGAAGAACCTGCTGGAGGGTGCGGTGCTGGTGGTCGCGGTGCTCCTGCTGATGCTCGGTAACGTGCGCGCCGCGCTGCTGACGGCGATGGTCATCCCGTTGTCCATGCTTATACTGATGACCAGCATGGTCGAGACCAAGGTCAGCGCCAATTTGATGTCGCTGGGCGCGCTGGACTTCGGCTTGATCGTCGATGGCGCGGTGATCATCGTCGAGAACTGCATCCTGCGAATGGCGGAGCGTCAGCACCACCTCGGCCGCCTGATGACCCTGGATGAGCGGCTACATACCACCTTTGCGGCGACGCGCGAGGTGTTCACGCCCAGCTTCATTAGCGTGCTCGTCGTCGTGCTGGTGAACCTGCCGATCCTGGCTCTTACCGGGGTCGAGGGGAAGATGTTCCAGCCGATGGCGCTGGCCGTGATCATGGCCCTGCTGGCCGCGGTGGTGCTGTCGCTGACCTTCGTGCCAGCGGCCGTGGCCCTGCTGCTGCGCGGCAGGATCGAGGAGAAAGAGAACTTTATTGTCCGCCACGCCAAGCGCATCTACGCCCCGGTGCTCGAGGTGGCGCTGCGCTTGCGCCTGGTGTTCGTGGCTGGCGCATTGGCCTTCGTGGTGTTGTGCGGCTGGGTTGCCTCGCGTATGGGCTCGGAGTTCATCCCAAGCCTGGATGAAGGCGATCTGGCCGTGCAGGCCTTGCGCATCCCCGGCACCAGCCTGACGCAGTCGCTGGACATGCAGTTCCAGCTGGAGCGGGCCGTCATGGAAGTGCCGGAGGTCAAGACCTACTTCTCGCGGGTGGGCACCGCCGAGGTGGCCACCGACCCGATGCCGCCGAACATTTCCGACGGCTACGTCATGCTCAAGGATCGCAAGGACTGGCCTGACCCGGGCAAAGCCAAGGCCGACGTGGTCAAGGACATCGAGCAGCGCCTGGAGGGAATACCCGGCAACGCCTTCGAGATCAGCCAGCCGATCCAGCTGCGCTTCAACGAGCTGATCTCCGGCGTGCGCTCGGACCTCGGCATTAAGGTCTACGGCGACGACCTGGAACAGCTGCTGAAGACCGGCAACGCCATCGCCAAGGTGCTGAACGGCATGCCCGGTGCCGAAGGCGTCAAAGTCGAGCAGGTCGCTGGCCTGCCGGTGCTGTCGGTGGAGGCAAACCGTACGGCCCTCTACCGCTACGGCCTGAACGTCGCCGACGTGCAGGACACGCTGGCGGCCGCTACCGGCGGAGAGGATGCAGGACAGCTGTTCGAAGGTGACCGCCGCTTCGACCTGGTGGTGCGTCTGCCTGAGCAGATGCGCAGCGACATCAACGCGCTGGAGCGTCTGCCGGTGCGCCTGCCGGAAAAGGACGGCGTCGGCGGATACGTGCCACTCGGCGAGGTGGCCACCCTGAAGCTCGCGCCGGGCCCGAACCAGATCAGCCGCGAGAATGGCAAACGGCGCCTGGTGGTATCCGCCAACGTCCGCGGGCGCGACCTGGGCAGCTTCGTTGTGGAGGTCCGGGCGAAGATCGAGCAGCAGGTGAAGCTGCCGCCAGGCTACTGGCTGTCGTACGGCGGCACCTTCGAGCAGTTGCAATCCGCCACGCAGCGCCTGAGCGTGCTGGTGCCGGTGACCCTGGTGATGATCTTCGCCCTGCTGATGATGACTTTCGGGTCGGCCAAGGATGCCGCGCTGGTGTTCTCCGGTGTGCCTCTGGCCCTTACGGGTGGAGTGATCGCACTGTGGCTTCGCGGCATCCCGCTGTCGATCACCGCCGGCGTCGGCTTCATCACGCTTTCCGGTGTCGCCGTGCTGACCGGCGTGGTGATGGTGTCGGCGATCCGCGACCAGCTGGCCAAGGGCGCCGACATCGAGGTGGCCATCCGCGAAGGCGCGATGATACGCCTCCGGCCCATCCTGATGGTGGCGCTGGTGGCGGCGCTCGGCTTCCTGCCGATGGCCCTCAATACCAGCACCGGTGCCGAGGTGCAGCGTCCGCTGGCCACCGTTGTCATCGGCGGAATCATCTCCGCCACGCTGCTGACCTTGTTGGTCTTGCCAGGGCTGTACCGTATGGCCTGGCGCCCGCAGCCGCAACCGGCGGATGGTATCGCCACGTCGCAGGAGTCCCACGCATGAAACTGATCAAAGCTTTCATCCACCACGTCCGCTGCGCGGACGTGGTCCAGTCACTCGGCGATGCTGGGTACCGGAACATCACACTGCAGGACGTGCGCGGCATGCTCAAGCCGATCACCCGAATCCGAGACCACCTACTCGGTGGACGCCGGGGGATTGGTGATCTCCGAGGTCCGTTTGTCCCTGGTCGTTGACGACGACCAGGTGGGCGCGGTGACGTCGATCATCCGCAGGGTCGGCCGGGTTGGGCAGCATTCCCACATCTGCGGCTACGTCTACGTCAGCCCGGTGGACCAGGTGCTGCCCATCGGTGACGCAGAGGCCTCCGAACCTGCGGGAAGCAGGTGATGGGCGCCACCGAGAGTGCCTCGACGCTGCGTATTCCTGGGATGGATTGCGCAGCCGAGGAGTCGGAGATCCGGCGGGCGTTGGAGCCTATCGCCGGCATCCAATCCGTGAGCTTTCACCTCGGGCAACGAACGCTCAGCATCCGCGCTTCAAGCGGGGCTCTGTCGGAAGCAATCGCTGCCATTCGCCGTGCAGGTTTTCAGGCCGAGGCAATGGAGGCCACCGGAGTTGGTCTATCTTCGGTCGCGCCTTCCCCAGGCACGGGGGCGCTCCAGAGCGGACTGGTGCGGCTGGGCCTCGCCCTTGCGCTTGCCGGAGCGGCCGAAGGGGTGGCGTATTTCGGAGCCGATACGGTAACCGTCAAGATTGCAGAGTCTGTGGTTACCGGCGCCGCGATCTGGCTATCCGGATGGGAGACCTACAAGAAGGGCTTCGCCGCCTTGAGCCGCGGAAAGCTCAACATTACGGCTTTGATGAGCGTTGCCGTCACGGGCGCCTTTCTGATCGGCCAATGGCCCGAAGCGGCGATGGTCATGGCGCTGTATGCCATCGCCGAACTGATCGAGGCCCGGTCTCTCGACCGCGCGCGCAACGCGATCCAGAGCCTGATGGCGCTAGCGCCCGAGCAGGCAGCCGTACAACAACCGGATGGGTCCTGGAAGGCCGCCGCCGCCACGGACGTGGGGCTCGATGCCATTGTGCGCATCCGGCCGGGGGAGCGAGTGCCGCTTGATGGAGTCATAACCACTGGTGCCAGCGCGATTGACCAGGCGCCTGTGACAGGCGAGAGCATCCCAGTCGACAAAGTGGTAGGCGACCCCGTGTTTGCCGGAACGATCAATCAGATGGGCGAGCTGGAGTTCCGTGTCACGGCCGCGGCCAACAATACGACCTTGGCGCGCATTATCCACGCCGTCGAGGCGGCGCAGGGAGCGCGAGCTCCTACCCAGCGCTTCGTCGATCGCTTCGCAGCCGTCTATACACCGGCGGTATTCGCCATTGCCCTGGCCGTCGCGCTGGTGACGCCCACACTTATAGGCTGGACCTGGACCCACTCGCTCTACAAAGCCCTGGTGCTCCTGGTAATCGCCTGTCCCTGCGCCCTGGTGATTTCGACGCCCGTAACCGTCGTCAGCGCCTTGGCCAGTGCGGCGAGGCGCGGCATCCTCATCAAAGGCGGTACTTATCTGGAGGAAGCGCGCAAGCTGAAGGTGATCGCACTGGACAAGACGGGCACGATTACTGAGGGCAAACCCAAGCTTGTTACATCCTCGCTGGTAGGCGGCATGGACAATCCGCCGCGCATGGCGCTTGCCGCGGCGCTGGCGTCACGCTCGGACCACCCGGTGTCAAAGGCCATAGCGCAGGGCCTGAAGCTGGATGGCCCGGAACTCAATGGATTCACGGCGCTGCCCGGGCGTGGAATACAGGCAAGCAGCGGCGCGCGCCAATTCGTGCTCGGCAATCATCGCTTGATCCATGAACGTGGCCAGTGCAGTGCAGATTTGGAATCGCAACTCGAAGCTCACGAGCGACTCGGCCATACGGTGACGTTGCTGGCGTCCGAGGAGCACGTCCTGGCGATGTTTGCGGTTGCGGACACGATCAAGGGCAGCTCTAAAGCGGCCATCGCGGATCTCAAGTCTCTCGGGGTCACCCCGGTGATGCTCACCGGGGACAACCCGGCGACCGCCAGCGCCATCGCGGCCGATGCCGGCATCGAAGACGCGCGCGGAAACCTGCTGCCCGAAGACAAGCTCACGGCAATTGAGGCCTTGCGCCACCGATACGGAATGACGGCGATGACCGGAGATGGCGTCAACGACGCGCCGGCGCTGGCCAAGGCGGACATAGGTATCGCGATGGGAGCCGCGGGAACCGATGCCGCGATGGAGGCCGCGGACATCGTCATCATGAACGATGACCTGCGGCGCATCCCTGAAACCATACGCCTGTCGCGCCGGACTCATGCGGTGCTGTGGCAGAACATCTCGCTGGCCTTGGGCATCAAGGTGGCGTTTCTGCTGCTGGCGGTCTTTGGGTCCGCCACCATGTGGATGGCGGTATTCGCCGACATGGGGGCCAGCTTGCTCGTTGTAGGAAACGGTTTGCGGCTGCTGCGTTCAGGCTCTTCGGGGGCGTGATTCCGGGCCCGCAGAGCCATGGCGAAGCGACCCTCACAACCTGCGCGCACCAGCCGCCGCAACAGCGACTCTCAGGAACGGCGGAAGCTAGTTGGGCAACTGAGAATTATCGCGCTGTCTTCCATGGCGGCCGCAATAGTGGCGGCGGTGGTGATGACCTGGGACCAGATATTTCCTACTCCTCCCGAAAAGCTTGTGACTGTGTACAGGGTGCACCGTTGCGGATGCGTCACACAGTGGGTGCGCGCGTTAAAAGATGAAGGATTTACGGTTCGGCTGTTCGAGCTGAACAATCTGCACACTATGCGCAAAACGCTCCGGACACCGGCCAACATGCAAGGCTGTCATGTCGCCACTTATCTGAGCTACTTTGTTGAAGGGCATGTGCCCGCAAGCATGCTGCGACAGCTGGCTAGCGAACGTCCTTCCGCCACTGGAGTGGCGACCCAAGCTGATCTTTCGAATAGAGCCTACCGGGTCAACGTGATAACGGCTTACAACTATTTGCTGGTCGGTAAGGACGGAGTGCAGCGACCCTGGGGGAATACGCCTACTCCGTAGTTGAGCCGCGGTCATTGCACTTGTGGTGGGCAGAGCAGGGCCGCTCTGAGCCGGCGGAGCTCATCCACTGTCTCCATCAGGCTGGTGCTGCTTGAAAGGTGCCGGTAGCGCCGTTGACGCCGCAGCGCCGATGCTCGGCAACGGCAACGGCAACGGCAACGGCAGCGCCCCCAGGCTGCGCTCGATACGCACCCGGGCCGCGGACCAGCGGGGCCTTAGTAGGGTCTACGAATCCCTGATCGGTGTGCCAGCGCGCCAGCGCGGCCAGGCGCTGCTCCAGCGTGTTGAGGGACAGGGACTCGGCATGGTCGGCCAGATACCGCGCCACGCTGTCCGCCGTCGCCGGCAGGAAGCCGCCCCAGGCCACCTCGAAATGCCGCAACGCGGCGTCATAACTTCGCCGGGTATTCGCGCGGGTCGCCGCTTCCAGGTAGCCGAAGTCGGACGTGCCTTCCAGCACGATGTTGCGGTTGCCGATGAACAAGCTCTGCGCGATGTCGTAACCAAGGGCAGCCTGGAGCGGAAACAGAGTGTCTGGATCGGAGGTGCTGCCGGCGTCGTTGGTAACCGTCGAGCCGAGTTCAGGCCCCTTGTCCTCGACGATGCGAACACGGTCCAGGGCCGCGGTGCGTACCATGAACGGCGAATGGGTGGTGTAGATGACCTGACGGCCCTTGGTCAGGTTGTTATCGATGGAGTCGAGGAGGTCCATCTGGGCCCGGGCATGCAGGCTCAAGCCGGGCTCGTCGAGGAGCAGGATGATGTTCTTTTCCTTCTCGAACTCGAAGAACGCCGCCATGAAGGACACAAACCATTGAAAACCAGTGGAGCGGCGGTCAAGCCGGCTGGTGAAATCGTGTCGCGTGTCATCACATTCAATCGCTAATCAAAAGCTAAACCCTGCTTGTTGAATGCAGATTCTGACCGAAGATAGGGTTCGGCGGGGGCGGTACGCACGAAATCGAGAGCCATGTGGCTCGCGGCGCCATTGACGCGGGATAACATCCTATTATCCTGCGTCAGAAATAGCTGTCTATAATGCTCTATAATTGATTATAATAGTACGTAATACACTAGTACGTATTACGGTACGGAATTGTCAGGGAGAACGACGATGGCTCGCAGCGGCGTCTACAAGTGGGATGTGCAGGCCGCCCGGGATCGCCTTCGGCAGCAGGGCAAGCACCCGTCAATCGATGCGGTGCGCGCCCAGCTCGGCAACACCGGCTCCAAGACCACCATCCATCGCTACATGCAGGAGCTGAATGCCGAAGAAGAGCTGGCCGCCCAAGGGGGCAAGATCAACGTCAGCGAGGCCCTGCAGGCGCTGATTGCGCCGCTGGCGGAGCGGCTCAGCGCCGAGGCGCGGGCCGAGCTGGAAGCCGTCCGGACGAAATTCGAAGAGGATCGGCGCAGCCTGGAGGTTGGCGCGGACAACGCCCGCACCGACGCAGCCGGCGTGCGCCAGGTGCTGGAGAAGACCGAGGCCGCCTTTGCCCAGCTGGAAAAGGACAAGACAGGCCTGGCCGGCCAGCTGCAGGCCGAGCAGCTGCGCAACGCCCAACTGGCCGAGCAGAACCAGGCCTTGCAGCAGCGCGTCGCGGATCAGGAGGTTCATCGCCTGTCGCTGGAGGAGAAGCATGAGCACGCCCGCCAAGCCCTTGAGCACTTCCGGGAAGCGGCGCGTGAGCAACGCGACCAGGAAACGCGCCGCCACGAGCAGCAGGTGCAGCAGCTGCAGGCGGAGGTCCGCGATCTCAACAGCAAGCTGACCGGCAAGCTGACGGAGCTGACCCAGCTCAATCGTGATGCCGCAGCGCTGACGGCCGAGCTTGGCGCTACGCGCCAGCAGCTCCAGGCGCTGCGCGCCGAGAAGGAGCGCGCGGACAAGGACGCGGCATGTGCGCGCGACGAAGCGACCCGGATGAGCGCGGAGAAGCAGGCACTGGCCGAGCGCCTGCAGGTCCAGGCGCAGGAACTGGCGCGCCAGCAGGTCCTGGGGGCGGAGCGCGATGCGACCCTGCGCGAGCTGGAGGTCGCCGGCGCCCGGCTGCAGGCGCAGGTCGACGGCGGCCAGCAGACGATCGCCGATCTGCGCCTGCAGCTCGAGCACCTGCGCGGCGAGCTGGCGGCGGCGCGGGCTCGCGAGGGGCAACCTGCCGAAGGCGGCAGTGGCCGGCCGGCGCCGGCCGCCGCGGTTACGTCAGGTGCCCGGTCAGCTTGAGCACCACGGGGAATGGACAGCTTTGGGGACTTCTCGCTGCGTCTAGCACAGGCGAGGACAGCTCGGGTATCGAGTCTTCCAGATTCGCCGGAGCGCTTGTACACCAGCGGCGAAGGGCTTTTGCCCCGCGTTTCCCGGAGGAGCCGGGATGCGGGACAAAACCTTTTTGCTCAAGCGTTTAGGCCATGGAATTCAATGTTCCGTCGGAATCCTGACCCCCAGGAAGCGCCGCCCGCTTCTACGCCGGCTCGGCGCCGCTGATCACCTTGCTGGCCGCCTCGATCAGCTGGTCCGCCATCTCGCACGCGGCGTGGATCGGCACCGGGCGGGAGAAGGTCGGCTCGTCGGCGTTGAGGTAGTTTTCCGGCGCCGCGGGAGCGCCCTGGGCCAGATGCGTCTGCAGGTAGCCGGCGATGCTGCCGCCGAGCTTCTTGCCGTTGACGATCGGGCTGACCAGGGTGAAGTGCGCGAAGGGATTCAAGCTAGGGTCACCGCTCTCCTGGATGGCGGTCTCAGCCTGGTGCAGGATGGTCAGCAGGTCGTGATTGCGGCACTTGCGCAGATCCTCGACCGGCCAGCCCAAGTAAACCAGGATGCCTTCGCCGGCGAGCCGGGCGGCCTGCAGCGCCAAGCCGATCGCGATCTTCGCCGCCAGGGCGGTGGCATCCTGGGTCTTGATCCGCAGGGTGTCGCGGGCGACCTGGTTCATGGCCCTGGCCATGTCCAGGTAGTCGACGCAGGTCACCGCCGGCATCTCCGGCCGTTCGAAAGGACTGGCGATCAGTTTCGGATCGGTGGCGTGCAGCGCGTCGTCAATACATAGGATCGCCTTGACCTTGGCGTCCTCGAGGCTGGTCTGCCACACCGGCCAGTCCGGGCTGTACCGCGTCGGCACATGGGTCACGCTGACCTTCCAGCGGCCGCGGGTCTGCGGGGTCAGGGTGATGGTGAAGTCCTTGGCGGTGGCGGTCATGGCCTTGCCCACCTGCGACCAGCGCAGCCGGGCGACGTCCTCGGCGGCACGCTCGCGCTCGCGCACCAACAGCTGCATGACAACCTGCATCTCGCCGCTGACCTTCGACTCGCCGGCGGCCATGCGCTGGATGGCGCGGGTGATGGCGCCGAGCGGGCGGTGATCGCCGAGCCGTCGCATGCGCAGCGCCAGCCGGCCGGGCGACTCGTCGATGATCTCCAAGGCGGCGTGGAAAAGCCGGGTGGCTTCCTCGGGGTCGTGCGGCGATGCTTCGAGGTCTTCGTCGACCTGGTCTACTGCGTCCATTGCGATCTCCTGTGCAATGGATCAATCATTGCTACGACACAATATAGATGTCAAGCATGACATTTCGTCATGTATGTGTGCGACACAAGATGAGCGACCCCGGCACCGCACTCGTCAATTTTTAAGCACCTGTTTTCATTAATATTTACGGAAGAATAAGCTCGTAAGCGGCTGATTTAACGCATATTATCTAACGCGCGATTTTGCACCAATAACCACGAGGCTCTTCGCGGTGCCGCTGGCTGGCGCTATCGCCTTACTTGCCATAAGCAATTGTTTTTATAACGATTAACTAGAGGCCTGCGCTCGCTGACACGGGTCTCGAATGCGCGATTTTGCACCGAAAACCACGGCCCGCTATCCAGTCTTCCGGCTGCGCAACAACCCGCCACTGATCCGGGCCAGGTGCCGTTCGACATCGAAATCGAGTATGCCGCCCAGGTTGATGTTGCCGAAGCGCACCGGGCTGAAGTGCCGCGCCATCTCCTCTGGTACCGCCTGGCCACGTGCGGCGAGCCGGTCGAGCGAGAGCTGCATGTGTTTGGTGGACCAGGCCACGACCAGGTTGGATAACAGGGTGACGGCGCCGGAGACGGCGGCGAGCTCCTCGATCCGGCGCCCCCGGTCGCGCGAGATCCGTCCCGGATGGATGGCGTGGTTGAGCTGGTGCATCGCCTCGCCCTGATCCAGCACCCGGAACCACTCCCGCCGGAAGGTCGGGTTGGTGTAGACCTCGCAGATGAAGTTGGTGCGCAGCAGCTTGCCGAAGGTGACGCCGGCGGTGTGCACTTTCTGCCCCCGCGCGGCCGAGCCGAAATGGCGCGCCGCCACGATGGCGTTGGTGGTGCCGTCGGCCACCGACGCGGCCACCCGGACCAGCTCGTCGTAGTTCTCCTGGTAGGCCTTGAGCGACAAGGGAAGCACGATCGGCTTGAGCACCTCGGGCACCTTGATGCCCTTGGGCACGCACAGCTTGATCGGCCCCATGTCGGCGATGCGCGGACACAGGTCCAGCCGGCAGTGCTTGGAGGCACCGAGCACCCAGAGGGTGTAGCCGTGGGAGTCGACGGCCAGGTGGGACAGATCGATGTCGGTCTGCCGCAGGGCGCCTTCCCAGGCATGGCCGGCCTGGCGGGTCTGCAGCACAATGATCTGGTCGTAGCTGATGACGTTACGGTCGGAGACGTGGCTGTACAGGCCGATCGCCGGCACCTGGAGCCGCGGCTCGCGGCGGGCGTTGTGCATGTCGCGGCGAGCCTGCAGGCTCATCATGTCCGCCGAGGCCCAGGTGCCGGTTCCTGAGAGCTTGGAGGCGGGAATCCGCAGCGTGTACTGGTTGGCGGCCTCGTTGGCGGCCAGCAGCACGTTGCCAGCCTCGATCCGCCGCATCGCCGCCGACACCTGATCGGGGGCGAGTCCCCGGATCGACATCGCCACGGCCTTGGCGGTGCGATCGGTGCCATGACCAAGCAAGCCGGCATAGATCTCGCGCAGCTCCTGCGCCGTCGCCGGCGGACGGCCGCCGTTCAGGTGCCAGGAGAACTGCGTGTCGGCGTCCATTTCGACGATGAGATCGGGAAACTGCACGTCCCCGATCTCCCGCGTCAGCAGGGCGTCGTACATCGCCAGGCCTTCCGGCTTGACATCCTGCTCTTTGGAAAGCGCCGCCAGGCCGCCGTTGACGATGGCGAAGTCGCCGGCTTCGACAGCCTTGCCCAGCGCCAGCAGGCCGGCCTGCAGCCGATCCAGCTGCGGCTGCAAGAAATCCTCGACGTTCTCAGGCAGGCCGAGCGCCTGGTAGTGGCGGCGCCGCTGCTTGCTCCACATCTTGCGGGAGATGAGAATTTCGTCCTGTTCCCGGTAGGCCTCGCTGTGCGGGCAGTACAAAGCGCCGCGGTTGAAATCGCGCTGCACCTCGATCGACACCGAGGCCTCGAACGCGCGCATGCGTACGGCCGGATCGGGTGACTCGTTGACCAGGGTGTTCCATGAAGGGCGGCAAGGCAGCTTGACGTCGGCGGGCGGCACGAAGTTTTTCTGCTGGTACATCTTCTTGAGCGTCGACAGGCCCCGCCAGCCCAGGGAATCGTCGGAAGCGCGGATGTCCAGCTGCAGCAGGTTGCGCATGTTTTTGCGGACCGTTTTGTACTTCTCGGTCAGCTGCTCGCGCGTGGCCTCCGGGCGCTTGTAGTAGAGCTTGGAATCCAGGCCGCCCAGGACATTGCCGATCTGCTCGCGCAGGGCGACTGCGTCGAGATCGTGGTTCTGGATGAGGGAATGGATGTCCTCCGCGGCGTGCTGGAACGCAGTCAGATGGACCGCCTCCAGGTTGATCGCGGCTTGCCGGGCTTCGCCGATGATGCGGGTCGTGCCCTTGGCATGGAACTGGATGCCGATGTCGGAGGCCTGCATCAACGCGTACACCAGGAAGCAGACCAGCTCCAGGGTCCGCGTCTGCTCGTCCAGGCGCATCAGCCGCGAGGGCTTGCGATGCTGCAGCTCCCGAGCATAGTAACGCTGGCGCTCGACCGTAATGCTGCCCAGGGATACCTTGTCGACGCCCATCTCGCGCAGGAAGTCGATCTTGGTGAAATGATCGTCCATCGTCTTACGAGTGCGTTTGCGCGGCGGCTCCTGCAGCCACTCGAGGATCGTGCGTGTTTTGTCCTCGTGCTGCTCCATGACCTGCTGGAACCATTGCGCGCGGGTGGCGGCGGGGATCGCGGCGCAGATCTCCTTGTACAGGGACTCCTCGCTGTTCTGGAAGGCGCGGCGGCACTTGTCGAGCAGAGCACGCTCGGCGCGCATCAGCAGTTTGTTGCGGAACATCCAGCCGCGGGCGGCAAGCAGCAGCTCGTCGACGGAGGTGACGGTACGGGCGACCTCGCCAAGGTGCTCGGCCAGCTGGCGGTCGGTCTTTGAGTTGGGCGCTTTGAATCCCGCACGGTCCATTGCCCAGATCAGGGCCTGGCGGCGGGTCTCGGCGCGGGCATTCAAGCGCGCGAGGGAGGCGATCGCCGGAACTCGGTCGAGATCGAGTTGGAGCTTGAGGTGCTCCAGGAGCTTGCGCGGGATGACCGAGTAGCTGTCCAGCTTGCCGCCAGTGAACTTCAGAAAGCCAAGCAGGAGCGCCGCGAGGATGCGCCGGTCGGAGGGACTTCGCGCGGTGGGCGGAAAGCGGAGGTTGAGCGATTTCTTGTCGGCGTCGCTGAGCGTGAAAAAGTCGACGACTTCGTAGTCGGTCAACTCCGCAGGCAATTCGGTGCGGCCGAGAAACTTCTCCTGGAGACGTTGCACGAAACTCTCCCTGTCTGGCACCAACGTCCCAAGGAGTGTAACCGGTGGAGGCGGTCAACGCTGCCGGGAGGGCGGATGCTCGAAGCGGCCCGCAGATACTTCAGGCGTGGGCTGCTTCGAAATGGGTTCTACAACGAGTCCCGGCTAAGTCGTTGACCCTACAGAATTAAACCTGCGCGGTTTTGCACGTGGGGTACGATGACCCCTCCACATCGACTCCGGCGCCATCCACAACATCGCGAGCACCGTTCCCGGCGTCGAGGTTCTGATCAAGGACGACGACGTTGAGGGGGCCGATCCGGAGAACATCCGGACCGATTCTCGCGGCGAGCGGTTCAGCGCCACGCTAGGTCCGTGGGAGGTCAATCCCGCGCTCGTCGAGGGGTACTTTGCGGCAGCGGCGGACGCCGGCCACCCTGCACGCGTCGCGGCGACGCCGCGCGTGGTCATCGTCCTCGAAGGCGGCGTCTGCCAGAACATTCTGGTCGACGCCGGCGGGACGGTTGAAGTCCTGGTCAAGGACTACTGGGTCGCCGATGAAGACCGGCACACCGTCCCATTGGACAGCAACGGTGTGCCGTTCTATGCGATCGAGGGGCCGATGCAAGTCGGCGCCAAGATCGTCGAGGAATGCTACCGCTCGGTGGCCGACTTCGAAGAACGGCAGGATCCGACCTCCTAGCTCCCCTTCACCCGCATTTGCACCTCCCCCGGGAGGTGCCCTTCTTGGAGCGACTGCCCAGTCCCTCCAGGAAGGGCACTTTCAGTCGTCGCGCCCGCCGACCATCACTGCGGGCCAATCACCACCACCCACCAAGGAGACACATCACCCACGGAGGAATTTCCATGAACCATATCGTCGTCGCTGCACTGACGGTCGTGCTCACCCTCTGGCTCAATGCGACGTATCACGCCACCGAGGCGGATCTGCGCTGCGAGGCCTTCTGCCGCCACGCCCGCGCCACCGGAGAGTTCGACTACAACATCCTGCGCGGACGTTACCGCGTCCCCGACTTGGCACGCCACCGACCGGGCGTGATCCGGAACCTCGCCAGGGCCAAGGCGGAAATTGTGGCGGAGTGGATGGCCCCGCTCCACAGCACAACCCGCCGCAAAGGAGAAACACCATGAACAAGCTGCCGTTGCGCATGCGCATCAAGATCCGCTGGGCGCTGTTCCTCGCCTACGTGGCGGACCGCTGGTGCGCTTTCGTTTTCTGGCTCAGCGACACGGCGACCGCACTGCGCGATCGCCTGAGACGGCAGCGCTAAGCCCCCGGCCTCGGCACGGCGACGCTGGAGTCGACGACTCTCCGCGGCAGCGAGACGCAGCCATCAAGGATCAGGCTTAAGTCGTCATCGCGCGGAGCGTCCGAGATTCGCGGCACCGGCCGGAGCAAGGGCGCAGTCACACGCGTTGCCAGGGTAATTGAGGGCTTTTCGCCGGCGACAGGGCGCCAAGCCCGGATATCCCCTGTACAGCGCCAAACCACTTCGGTAGATTCGGCCTGCACCCGTGTCAACGGGTGCCTTTCTAGTGCCGCGGCGAACGGCACCAGCAAGGCAGCGACGAGCTAGTTGGGCTCGAAAAACAAACAGCACGCACCGGCCGCGCAAGCGGGCCTCCTCATCACCGACAGCGTGTCGCCCAAGGGCACGCACACGGGAGAGGTGCGTCCAGCGGTCGCTGGCCGGTACCCGATTTCACGGTCGCGTTCTTCGTAACGCAATGACCCGAGCACGCTGAACTCGTAAACCTCAGCACACCACCCACCCAACCGGTAGGGCACACGCCCTTCCGCACCTGGGGCCTCTGTGCCTGCTTCATCTGCACGGAGGAAACCACCATGACGATCCGCGAGCGCTTGCGCGCTTTTCGCCGTTGGGCCGACCACGCCAGCAAGGCGGAGTTGGAAAAACGGCGCGGGGAGTTGCTGTTGCTGGTGGCTCAGGCAAGCGGTCACGAGGACGTTGCGTCGGTCCTCATGACCATGCTGCGGATCATCGAGGAAGAGCTGCAAGTCCTCAACGATCTGGAGCGTCTGAACGAGCCGGGGAAGAAGCGGTAACGCTGGTCAGCTGACCTCGCGGCCGGAGTTGCTCGTGGATTCGAGCCAGCTTCCTGTCGTCGGGACGACGCTTGAGCAGTTCGCCGACACCTTCCCACAACAGTGCTTCGCGTTTCGAACCACCCTTGATCAGTTCCACCGGCAGGGCCCTCAAGTTTCTTCGGGAGCTTAGAGCACTGTCCTGGAAAAGCAAGTCACCACCCGCGCCACCACCACAGGAGCTTCACCATGTCCACCACAAGCATGGTTCCGACCAACAGCGCCCCGGCCGTCCGCCTGGAGCTGCTGGACCGGACGCACAACGTCGTCAAGACCATCGACTACGCGGCCCACGAACTCGCCTACTGCGACAGAGTGATCCGCTTCTGGAGCGATCCGCAACTCGGCTTGTACTGCCTCATCGGCGTGGCTCCGCAGGAAGACCAACTGGCCCTGCGGGACTTCGGCGCGACGGCACAAGAGCCGGTCCACTAACGGCACCAACAGCCCCTCAGGCCTCTGAGGGGCACCCGTTACATAAGGCGGCTTGAGGATGTGCGCGCACGATGGCGCCCATCCTCAAGCTGCTTCGGGTTTTGCGTACTGGCTCTTCGAAGTCAGCCACGCACTGGTCCGCACTCCAGCCAAAAGTGCCCCTCGTCGGCAGAGGGTTATCACTGCCAGCCAGATGGCTATATGCACGATCTGGCCCTTCGCGCCGCTCCACGCGAACGACACCACCCAGGGAATGAGCGCCCCCAGGCCCGGCGAGCCTCGGTTACCACAATTGTCGCCGTATCACCTGCGCCCCTCCAAAAGACGGGCGCACTCAATTTGCGCCGCAGGTCCTTCGAGATCTGCCAACGCACTGGTCCGCACTCCAGTCAAAAGTGCTCCTCGTCGGCAGAGGGTTATCACTGCCAGCCGGGTGGCTACATGCACGACCCGGCCGTTCGCGCAGCTCCACGCGAATGACACCACACCAGGGAACGAGCGCCCCCGGGCCCGGCAAGCCTGAGTTACCCCAATCACTGCCATCACTCGCCCCGCATCCGAAACGATCCGGGGCACCCATTCAGACCCCGCGGGGCGCAACAACGCCCCTCGGGGCTTTTTTGCGCCTCCGGGTTGGCTGGATACACACCACCACACCACCAAGGAGGTGCAACCATGGACGCTGGCGTGTATGTGTCGCTGTTGCGCGCCGGCCGTAACTGCCTGCGCGTGTCGCTGTTCGTGCTGCCGCTGTCGATCCTCAAGGACGGCGGCGTGACGCTGGTCGCGCTGCTGGTCGGCGGCGCGACACTGGTCGCCGGTCTCGCTTTCCTGTACGTCGCTAACAAGTACAGCCCGTACAAGGGCAAGCGCGGCCGCAAGCACGAGTACCACAAGCGGCGCGACGAAAGCTCGGATCAGGAGGAGTGACATGCTCCCACCGTCCGAGCTGGCCGAGGCCTGCAAGGTCATCGGCGATGTACTGGTCGTTGCCCTGGCCGCCGAGTCGTTTCATTTTCCGACAAGGATGGCCAAGGCACTGCGCCTGCGCATTCGGCGCGTTACCAAAAAGATACTCAGCAAATCAACCTCCCCCTTGCAATAGCAAGGGGGCTTTCTAAATCGCGGCGCCGCTGCGATTCACAAAGCCCCGTCCCCCTTTCTTCATCGCTCACGTTCGTGCGCGAGGCAGCTGGCCGCGCCAGCACACCACCACGTACGCAGGCGCAGCTGTTCCATCCAGAACCCAAGGGAGGTCAATCCATGGGAATGAAGTGCGTCAACGAAGTGCGCCTGTTCGGGCGCGTCGCGACGGAGATCAGGGCCACGCAGCTCGGCAACGGCCAGCTGGCCGCCAATTTCCGTCTCATCACCAACAAGCAGTACACCGACGGCCAGGGCGAGGCCCGGGAAGTGTCCCAGGGTCACGCCCTGGTCGCCTATGGCCCGCCGGCGCAGATCATCGAGCGCTACGTCAAGAAGGGCGATCGCCTGATGATCGAGGGCTCCCTCAACTACCGCAGCTACGACAAGGAAGGCGTCACCCAATACGTTACGGAGATCCTGGTCGAAGAGGTCTACCTGATCGAGCTGCCGCGCGATGGCGAGTCAGCCAGCACCGACAGCTCGCCGGGGCGCCGTTCTCCGCCGCCGCCGCTGCCGGGCAACCGCCGCGGCACGGCGCCGCTGCCCACCGACGGTCCTCCGGAGGACCGGCCGTTCTGATCTCCGGCCCACCCAGGCCGGCACACCACAGCACCCACCAAGAGGAACCACACTTATGAAGCTCACCATCGAGGGGCGTCCCTACGACACGTTCAGCGAACGGTATCCGGCATTCCTGGAAAAGTTTCCGATCACGGAATACCCGCTGATCGTCCAGCCGGTGCCGCTCGCCGAGGTCGCCCCCAGTCTGCATCTGGCCTATGAGCAGGCGCTCAAGACCGGCGAAAGGCCGCCGCCCTACGTCGCCTTCAGGGCCCAGCTGTTCAACCTGGAGGGCAAGCTGCTCGCCTCCGCCACCTCCCTCACCGAGATCGCGTCGTTCAAGGACTGGGAGAAGGGCGAGACAGCCGCGCGGCAGCGGCTCATCCAGGCCTGCGGCTTCGGCTCCGGGATGTTCGACCGGGACGAGACCCAGGCGCTCAAGGACCGCGGCATTCCGTTCACCGTGCAGGGCGTCGCTCCGGCGCCGGCTGCCGCAGCCAATACCACCGCACAAGCTGAGGCGATGGCCGAGGCTGTCAGCCTGGCGCGGCCGGTGATCGTGCCGGAGGCGGACGGCAACCAACCGGCGGCCGCCGCTGCAGCTCAGCCGAGCGCGGCAGCGTCCACAGCCCCTGCGGCTACCGAGGGTGGCCAGGCCGTCCTACCGCTCGCGGCATTGCCGGTTGACGCGCCAGCGCCGGCGCCGAAGAGCCAGCCCGCGCCGCTCGCCGCCACAGTGGCCGACCCTGACGAAACGCCGCCGCACCGTACGGTCGTCGCGCAGATCCGCAATCTCAGCAAGAGCCGCGGCGTGGAATTCGTCGAGCCGAAGACCAGGACCGAGGCGCAGCTGATGCTCAGCCTTCTGCTGGGAAGGGCGGGCCGCAAAGGCGCGCCTCCTCCGCGCGCTCAGGCGGCACCCAACGGCGCAACCCTGCAGTAGCAGCACTCCGAGTCCTCCCGCCCCGGGAGGACTCTTTTTCAGCGGGCTCCCTTGATGGCCCGCCGAAAAAGAGTCGGCACCGCTCCGGCTCGCACCAGCATCCCAATCCTCGTCTTTAGGACGAGTCACGCCGGAACCCCGGCAACACCACCTGGCACCACCCAAGGAGGCGCTATGCGCTTTAACATCGCGAAGACGTTCGGCATCCAGTGCGATCCGAACCTTGAAGTCGACGGCGGCGACAATCCCAACCACCCCGCCATCCCGGAGCTGGACCCGGACTACATCATCCGCAAGGAAGTGCTGCGGGACATCCTGTACTGGCACAGCATGCGGCGCAGCGGCGAGACCGACGACTTCCTGTACCTGTCGGGCCACACCGCTACCGGCAAGACGTCCATCATCCGCCAGATCGCCGCGCGCCTGAAGATCCCGGTGTTCGAGATCAACGGCCACTCGCGGCTGGAGTTCCCCGAGCTGGTCGGCACGGTCACGCTGATCGAGAGCAACACGATTCACGTCGACGGGCCGCTTACCTCCGCCTATCGCGAGGGCGGCTGGTTCCTGCTCAACGAGCAGAACCTGCTCGATCCGGGCACCTCGGCCGGCCTCAACGATATCGGCAAGGTCCTGGCGATCCCCGCCACCGGCGAGCAGCTCGTGCCGCACCCCAATTTCGGGGTGATCTTCAGCGGCAACGCCGTCCAGGGCGGCGAGCACGCGGCGCTCTACGCGGGCACCATGCGCAACAACATCGCCCTGCTCGGCCGCTGTTACATGGTCGAGGTCGGCTACCCGAGCCCGGAGGACGAGGTGATGATCCTGCGCAAGGCCGTCCCCTCGCTGACCAAGGAGATCGCCGAGCTGTTCGTCGGCATCGCCAACGACATCCGGGGCATGTTCGCACCGGAGGATCCCAACCAGGCGCCGACCAGCGACGTGACCTGCTGCACCCGCACGCTGCTGCGCTGGGCCCACGCGGCTTCGTTCTTCAAGGCCAACCCGGGGGCCGATCCGATCCACTACGCCTTCGACCGGGCACTCGGCTACCGCACGGACCCGGTCACGCGGACCGCGTTCCACGAGCTGATCGATCGCAAGATCGGCACGGCGAAGGTCTGACATGGACTTCCGGTATCACGTCCGGAAGCAGAGCGACGGCCCTGGGACGAAGGACTGGATCTGCCGGCCCTCCACCAACGGTGGGCTCATCATCGAGTTCGGCAAGACCGGCGCGAAGCGCCTGCGCCAGACCCTGGTGCCGCCGGCCAAATGCGACGGCGGCGCGGCAACCGAGGCACGGCGGCGCTACGAGGAAAAAGTCCGTGAAGGATACCAGGACGTCGCAGCGGATCCATCCCGCGGCGACGAGCTGGCGCACTGGTCCTCAAAGCGGATCCTGGTGACCGACCTGCAGCAGGCGATCGAGCTGCTCCGCAGCAAGGAATCCACCGGAAAGCTGTTCGACAGCGAGTGGGCCGGCGAGACGCTGAAGCTGACAGTCACCACGGCCAGGGCGAGCGAGAACTTCGTCATCAACACCCGCGCGTTCGGTGGCGGCAAGATCGTCACCAAGACCGGCCTGCTGCTGATGGGAGCGCTTGCGTCGCGCGTGCCCAACCTCAGCGTCGCGCTGGCGGACTCGACCACACTCGGCGGCACCGTCGCCGAGCGGCTCAGCTTCGTGCGCAACGCCGGCCTGGATGTGCCGGAGCTGCGCGAGGCGCTGATCGAGTCGGGGCTGAAGAGAGACCTGGCCATCACCGCCACAGCGGCCGCCTGGTTCTAGGCGGGCACCCCTTACGCACCTTCCCTCCGGGAAGGTGCCTTCTTCGGGCCGGACCGGCAGCGCGGCCGGCCGGCCGGAAGAAGGCACTTTCAACACCCCTTTTTGTTGATGCAGGCAGCTCGCCTGCATCGCGGCATCTCATCAACCAACGTCACACGCAACTTGGAGGCTGCAATGACAGATGAGCGTATTCAACTTCGGGAAGACGTGCGGGCGCCTGACGGCACGCTGCGGGCCGCTGAGGGGGCCACGGGCACCATCCGGTCGAGGGGCTTCCCCACATCCGGCCACGTCGGTGTGCTGTTCGACGCCGGCCAGCAGGAGTACGTGGAGCCCGACGGCGGCGGGAGATTGTTCCGCCATGTGCCCTACCTGTCGTGCACGACCATCCCGCCGTACCCCTATCCGACTGTCACCCCGCAGTCTCATGACAACCACCATCGAAATGGAGGTGATCCATGATGGAGAACTACCACACCCTGCTGCAGGCGGCGCTGCAGCAGGGCGCCGTGATACTCAACGCCCGGACCGGGAAGCGCTGCCACGTGCTGAGCGGATGCCAGCTGCAGTACGACCTGAGGCGGGGCTTCCCCGCGATAACAACCAAGCGCCTCGCCTTCAGGAGCGCGGTCGGCGAGTTGCTCGGATTTTTCCGCGGCTACACCAGCGCCGCGGACTTCCGCGCCCTGGGCTGCGGCGTTTGGGACAAGAACGCGAACGAATCTCCGGCCTGGCTGGCCAATCCCAACCGAAAGGGAACCGACGACCTCGGCCGCATCTACCGCTGGACCGATTGGCGCGACGACCGCATCGCCCGTACCGAGGCCGAGCGGGACCAGCTCGTCGAACAGGGCTTCAAAGTGCGCTTGCACGATGCGCAGCGAGGCGAGTGGCTGGTCACCCGCGGCATCAACCAGATCGAAGCGGCGCTGCGCACGATCCTGTCCGATCCGAGTGACCGGCGCATCGTGATCAGTGGCTGGCGCCCGGACGAGTTTCATCTCGCGGCATTGCCCGCGTGCCACTCCCAGTACGCGTTCGTTCCGGACCCCGAGCAAGGCCTGCTCCACCTTGTTGTATGGCTGCGCTCGGCCGATCTGTTTTTGGGCACGCCATTCAACACGGCCGAGGCCGCGGTCTTCCTCAGCCTGATGGCGCGTTTTGCGGATTACCAGCCGGCGACGCTAACCCTGCAGGCGGCCAACGCGCACCTCTACGAGGATCACGTCGCGGCGGCGCGTGAGCAGCTCACCCGCAGCCATCTGCCTGCGCCGCGGCTGCTCATCTCCGACCGGGTCCAGCCGATAGCCGATTTGGACCAGGTGTCGGGCGCCTTCGCCCGCGTCGAGCCGGAAGATTTCAGCCTGGTCGACTACCAATCGCACGGCGCCATCCCCGCGCCGATGGCCGCCTAGCCAACCGTCACTCCCCCTCTCCCCCTCCTCCTGCGAGGGGTCTTTTTAGAGGGCGCGCCGCGCGCGCCCTCCAAGCAGCCCCCTTTTCGTTGCGCCGCCAGGCGCATCTCCCGGGCGCGCTCCGCGCCCGCTTCACCACACCACCACCACCTAGGAGGGCTTATGCCCAACTCAACCGTCTGCTGCACGGAGGCCTAATGTTGGACCTCAAGAATCTCGTGACGCTGTTCATCGACGTCGGTACCTGGTCCGGCACGGGCCGTATCGACCCCAAGGACCTCGGCATCCCCGAGTCCGTGATCCCGCCCAAGGAGATCGCCTCCCTCGGCACCATCCGTCTCATCGACAAGGAGCACCTGCATCAGTTCGACAATATCCGCAAGGCCACTCATCGGGCCTGCCGCCTCTACGGCGTCCAGTTCCTCGGCGGCTATGCGGTCCCGTCTTACCGCGCCGCGGACCTCAAGACGGAGCTCGACGAGCTGCGCAAGAAATACCTGGAAGCGCGCGGCAAGCTGCTGACCGAATACGAGGAGGCCACCAAGGAGTTCGCCGCCAATCATCCGCAGTACGCCGAAGTGATCCTGGCCAAGGTGCCGCGGCGGCAGTATCTGGAGCGGCAGCTGCGTTTCGTGGTCAACGCCGCGAAGGTCAGCAACGCGTCCGAGGTGCAGTCGCTGTTCGACAACACCACCAGTTCGCTCTGGCGTGTCCTGCTCGAGGAGGTCGCCTGCGATGCGTCCCGGGCATACGACGAGAGTTTCTGCGGCCGCGTCGAAGTCACCCAACGCGCCTTGCGTCCCCTGCGTGCCCTGGCCGAGAAGCTCGACGGCATGCAGATCCTCAACCGCAACGTCCAGAAGGTCGCGCTGTATGTCCACAGCGTGATCGACGGCCTGCCCAAGACCGGCAAGATCGGCGGCCGCGACCTGGCCGCGGCGCAGGGTTTGTTGTTGACCCTGTCCACCGTGGAGCAGATCGAACAGGCCATCAACGGCTTCGAGGCCGACGATCCCGGCACGGACAACGGAGGTCCGATGGCGCCACCGCAAGGTGGTGCTGCATCGCTGGAGCCAGCCGGTACGGCGGCTCCCGAACCGCCGCCAACTCCGCCCGAACCGCCGCGCACCGGGTCACCCAAGCCCACGGCCTGGTTCTGAGGAGGGCTTCACATGGGATACGTGAAGAACCTCGACCTGCTGAAAAGCTCCCTGCCCATCGTCGCCTCGACGATGGGCAGGCGTACCGGCGTGAAAGTGGTCTTCGCCGACGGCGTGAGCACCGCGGAAACGGAGGGCAGCACGATCGTGCTGCCCAAGCTCGCCGACGACGACGAAGACGCGTTCCACCTGGTGCGCGGCTACGTCGACCACGAATCGGCCCACATCCGCCACACTGACTTCACCCAGGCAAGGCCCGAAGTGCCGTTGCTGGATTGCCTGGCCAACGTGCTGGAAGACATCCGCATCGAGGCGCAGCTGTTCAGGGAATACCCCGGCGCTCACGACAATGCGGTGCAACTGGCTGACACATTGATGAAGCGCGGCCTGTGCTTCGAGCTCAAGCCCGATGCCGAGGATGCAGCAGTCGTGGCTGGCAGCGTGTTCACTGCGCTGCGCGCCAATCACCTGGGCAGCGAACAGATGGCGGAGAGGGCCGAGGCCTACCAGCAGGAGATGGAACGGCGCATGCCCGGCCTGCTGCCAAGAATCATGGCCACGGCGTTCGAAGTTGCGGACGCCAACGACACCGAGGACTCCATCGGCATCGCCACCGCCATTGGCGCCGTCCTTCAGCAGTACGAGGAGGAACAGCGCCAAGAGGAGCAGCAGCGGGAATCGGGTGGCGGCGATCAGGGCAGCGGTCAGGAGCAGGACCAAAGCCCCGCCGGCGATGGATCTGGACAACCCGGTCCTGGTGCTGCCGCGCAAGCGGTGGCGCGGGCCATGGCTGCGGGCGCGGACCAAATGCCGGAGTGCGACGTCGGCAAGATGGCGTCGGAGGCGATCGGCGATTGCCATGACGAGGCCGTTTCTCAGGGGCGCGCAGGCTGTGGCGCCAGCGACGAGGTACCGAACCCGGCGCCTTCCAGCACACCACACGCCTCGGCCGCCAGCGTGATGCGCCATGGAGCGTTCCTCCGTGCGCGGATGCAGGCGGTTATCCAGGCGGAGTCGTACACCCGCTCGCGCGTCACCCGGCAGGGCATCCGCATCGACGATCGCCTCATCCACCGTGTCCGGATCGGCGACGGCCGTGTCTTTCGCAGCCGCGAGGTCAAGCGGCTGGTCAACACCGCGGTGTTCGCTCTTGGCGACGTCAGCGGGTCCATCGGCGGCGCGGTCCAGCTGGTGATGGAGGCGTTGATGGTGCTGGGTCTGGGCCTCGAAGGAATCCAGGGCTCGGTGTACGCGGCCGGCATCTTCCCGGCAGGCAACAGCCGCAACGTCAGCATGCTGACCCGCTTCGGCGAGAGCGTGCGGGCGACGGAGAAGCGCTACCTGCTTCACAGCGATGGTGGCACACCCATGGCGGAAGCCATGTGGTTCCAGGCTCAACAGCTGTACGGCAGAAGCGAGCCACGGAAGATCGCAGTGGTCACCACCGACGGCATCTCCAACAACCCCGGCAAGACCGCGGACATCATCCGGCGCATGCACAGCGCCGGCATCGAAACGATCGGCATCGGCGTCGGCACCGACTCGGTGAAAGCGCTGTTCCAACACAGCGCCGTCATCACGGATGTTGCCGACCTACCGGCGACCGTCGTCAAGCTGATGTCCCAGCACTACTTGAAGGCCGCTTAGGCCTTCTGCTTCCTTCAGCGCCCGAGCAATCGGGCGCTTCTTCAAGCCCGATGCGGATGCGCGGGCTTGAAAAAGCGCCTGCCCCAGCAGGACTGCTGCTTTCACCCCCTCTTTGAACCTGCCGCCGATGCATGCGGCATGCGCGGTCCGACGCTCTTCGGCCAACCACCACACCACCACCAAGCAGTCATCACCCGGCCCCCTGCGGGCCAAGGAGGAATGCCATGCCCGAAGGCGCATTGGCACCTAGCACCTCGACCACGGCCCAGACCCAGTGGACCGAGGCCGACATCATCGACCTGCACGAGGGTTTGCTCGTGAAATCGCTGCACGCGCTGTTCGACGACCGCTGCTCGGAGTCAACCCGGGCGGATGTCGTGTCCTGGATCAGGGATACCTCGAACCACGCGTTTTCGTTCCGTGCCTGCTGCTTCGCCGTCTCCGTGAACTGGGAGGAGATGCAGGACCACCTTCTCAACCGGCTGCAGCGCGCCGGCCGTCTCAATGCCAAGCCACGCAAGGAGGAACCATGCGCAACGAGATCTTCTTCAAGTTGTGGGCGTCACCCGCTCTCGGCGCTCAGCGAGCTCTTGCAGCACTCGGACATGAGTACGGAGATGCGGCAGCTGCTGTTGTGGCCGGATCTGCCGGCACCACCCAAGCCCCCGAAGGCACCGGCTCCCCGCCGGACGCTGCGCCAGCTGATCGCTGCCGCGGCGAGCCTGTTCGGGTTTCGTGACCCGCGTCAACTGGCGCTGCCGCTGTGAAGCCGCTCCTGTTTGACGCGATCATCAACCTTCTGCTCCCACCGATCCGCGACCGCGATCGCCACCACAAGACTCTTGGCGAGCTGGCCGCGGTGCTCCGACAGACCGGCGGCGCGCACGTGCTGGCCACCTCGCCCGCGGGCATTGACCTGGTCTTCCGCTACGCCTCCGGGCTGCGCGTGAGGCTCTTCATCGGCGACACCCTGACCGGCGGCAGGGCCCAGTACGTGGCCGGCCGGCATCCCAAGCCGCTGGCCTGTTACCTCTGGGTCCTGCTTCGCAACGCCGACAATCTGCGGTTCGAAACCCGCCTCGATGTGCTCACCTGCTTCAACGATCGGCCATTCAGCCGAGCCGATGGCTCGATCGACTGGCCGTACATCGCGGAGGTCTACCGCACGCTGTGGTCGACGCCCGCGGCGCCGCTGCTGCGGGCCCTGCCGCCGGCGGTCACTCCGCAGATGGGTGATCGCCGGCAGCAATGCCTGGCCCTAGACCTGGCGCAGGTCTGATCCACCAACTTGCCCCCCTTCCTGTCGAAGGGGGTTTTTTGGGGCGCCTCGGCCATCTGGCGGGGCGCCGCAGAAAACCCCGCTTCTGCACCACCGCCCCTCCGGGCGGAGAACCGCTGACCCAGTCAGCACACCTCCTTGATGCCAACCGAATCGGCGCCCGCGCCGAAGGAGTCATCCATGCAACTCAGCTACACCCTGCAAAGGGTATCGGTCGACGTGGCGCGCCGGTTGTGCGCTCGTCCGTGCCCCCTCTCCCACATCCCCATCAACCCCGACGCGGCATACGTTTTCCACGGCACGCTGTCCTGGCGCCAGACCCCTGGCACCTTCGGCGGCGCCATGGTGGAACTGCGTCATGTCGCTGGCCACGGCAACCTGAAGTTCCGCGACGCCGTTGTTCAGCGGGACTGTCCGGAGGTTCCGAACTGGACCGGCTGGCGCGACGCCGCGTCGCGCCTGCGCCCGGACGAAGACCTGGTGCTGGTCCTCAAAATCCATCCGGAGCGCCGCCATGCAGCTGTCCGTCACTAAGAAGCTCAAGTACGACGACTGCCCCCGGCAGTACATGTACCAGTACGAAATGCGCCTGGAGCCGGTGGCGCAGTCCGCCAACCTGGTGTTCGGCAAGGCGATCGACCATGCCACCACCGTTTACCTCGTCGCCCTGGGCAAAGGCGACGACGGCGTCGATCCGGAGCGCGTGTTCGTGAAGGACTTCGAAGAGCGGCTGTCGCGCAACGAGGTGACCTTCACCGGTCATGATCGTGATGCTCTCGAGCAGATCGGCCGCGTCCTCATGCGGCAGTTCCCCGCGTACTGGGAGTCCACTGGCCTGCTGGTTGCCACCGACCGGCGCGGCGAACCGATCGTGCAGCGCCGCCTCCTCATGGACCTTGGCAGCGGCCTGACCGTGGTGATCATCCCGGACGTCGTCGCGGTCAACCTCGCGGGGCAGACGCACGTGCTCGATGTGAAGGCCACCGCGTCACCGGCAACCGAGGGTTTCGCCATGGTCAGCGAGCAACTGCTGACCTATCGGTTGGGCGTCAGCGTCCACGCGGAGAACCTCGGGATCGAGATGCCTTCCTGGACGGGGTTCGTCGAGGGAGTCAAGAAGGCGATTCCCAAAACCGCCAAGGGCACGCCACCGCATTGGGCGCCGCTGTCGCTGGCGCCCTGCAACGCGAACCTCAGCCTGCGCGATCTGGTGCAGGACTACCACCAGGTTGCCCACGACATCCAGTCCCGCCGGTTTCCGCGGCGGCCGCGGATGGCTTGGAACACCCCCTGCGACTTGTGCGACTTCCGCAAGCTCTGTTTCGAAGGTTCGATGGAGGGCCTCCGCGAGCGGGAACCGTTCAAAGCCGCTGCCTGACTTCGCAGCTCATCCCCCTCTTCGGAGGGGGCTTCTTAATGCCGTCATCCGGCATCAAGCAGCCCCTTTAGATGTTCCGGTCGCGCACTGCGGCCGCCGGCCCCGTGCCGGACACCACCCCAGTCATTTTCTGACGCCCGCGGCGCATCGGCCGATCGCACGCGGATATCCACATCAAGGCCGAAAGGAAACGGAGAACATGATGAACGTTGTAGAGAATCGAAAGGCGGTGCTGATCCTGGTTGGAAACAACCGGGACGGGTACCCGTCTCCGTCGATCTGGAAAACACCCCGATGACCGCTCCCAGGCTCGAAGCCGACGTAGTGAGACGTGCGGCCAGCAATTACGGCTGGCTGAAAGTCTTTCGCCGCCTCGCGCCCGAGTTGGATGTGGCCATACAAAAGCTCCAAACGGGCAAGCAGGTTCCCTGCCCGAAGACCGGAAACGGCAAGACCAAATTCCGGCTGTTCAAAGACGCCGACGAAACCGGCGGCGGCATCCACAACGACCTCGACGAGAGCGAACTGGCCAACGGCCTGTCGCTGTTGATGTGGCTGAAGAACTGGAACTTCCGCGAAGCCCTGGAAGAGGTCGCCAGCGTGGTCGGTGTGGCCGTGCCCGAAAAGGCCGAAGGCACCGAGCGGCGGTCGACTCCTGCGCCACAGCCGGTGCGGAAGCCTCCGGTCGACCTAAAGCGCGACAACACCACGCCGGACCCCGTGGAGCATGGGCGTCGGCTGAACGAGCTGTGGGCGAAGTCCATCAGCCTCACCAACCCCGCGGCCGAGATCGGCCGCGCCTACCTCGCCTCGCGAGGCATCACCGAGTACAGCCCCTATATCCGCTTCTGCCGTCTGTTGCCGTACTGGCAGAAGCGTGACGACGGGAAACTGGAGCGCATCGGTTCGTTCCCTGCGCTGGTGGCGAAGTTCTACCACGCCGACATGATGCCGGTGGCCATCCACCGTATCTACCTCACCAACGAGGGCACCAAGCTCCCGGTCGACGACGCAAAAAAAACCACGGCGATGCCGGACGGCTGGACCATCAGCGGGGCGGCCGTGCGGCTCGACCCGCCGGGGCCTATCCTCTGCAGCGCCGAGGGTCTTGAGACGGCCTTGTCGGTCCGCCAGGTGTACAAGCTGCCGACCTGGGCCTGCACCACCGCCAATATCGTCGAGGCGCTGGTGCTGCCGCCGGAGACCAAGTTGCATCTGCACTTCGCGGACCGTGATCGCAGTGGCCGCGGCGAGCGGGCCGGTGCCCAGGCCAAGCGGAACGCCTGGGAGCAAGGTGTGCAGTGCCGGATTCTGCTGCCGCCGTACGCGATTCCCGACGACGAACCCAAGGGGATCGACTTCAACGACGTCCTGGTGCGGGTGGGCCCGAGCGGCTTTCCCGACCTGGGGCCGCTGTTGAGGCAGGAGAAAGTCGCGTGAAACCTTCAACCCGGCCCGATCCGGAGCGTGCGAGGCCAGCCCCATGGCTGCTCGGCGCTCTGGATCGGGTCGGCGCTGAAGGTGCCGAGCGGGAAACTCTGGCGGCGCGGTGGGCCGCCGAGGCGGCGCGCAACCGCGAACTGATGCCGGAAGTGACGGCCTTCATCGATGCAATGCGGGAGATCGATCCCACCTTGGTGGTGCGGTGGGCGTTCGAGAACGGACATGAAGTGGGGCGGCGCCCCCCGGACGTGAGGGTCCAGGACCTGGCTTAGCCGCTAGTCGCGGTCCCTTTCCACGTTGGGCATTGCAATTCCCTTTCCTGCGGGGATAGTGGGTCCATCAACCCGCCCTAGTTGGCATTTGCGATGACCCGGAAGCCGCAGAGCAATTTCGTCAAGGATCGTGAGCTGTTCGACCTGGTCCGCAGCGCGACGGGTTTCGTGCTGACGCCGACGGAGGTCGACGATCTGCTGGCCGCCGGCGTTGAACGCGACCGTCTTTGCGGTTTGCTGCACGGCTACCGCAAGGGTGGCGAGGCCGCCGCCGTCGTCGACGAGGCGCTTCGCCCCATCCTGGCCAAGCGCCAGACTACCGATGCCCAAAGCAGCCGGAGCGGCGATGCCGGTGCTTGGGGAGAGAAGCTCCGCATCTTCGCTCGCAACGCCGCGCTGGTGGTCGAGAGCTCAGAGACGTCGGCAGGCGAACCCACGCTGAGTTTTGACGCGGCCGTTTCTGCCGGGAGGGATGGTCGGGATTTTTGCTGGGACAAGAAACTGGTGTTCCAGCTGAGCGCTGCGGAACTGTCGATCTTCGCCTGTGTCGTGCTCGGCCTTCTGACCTCGGCCGAATTCAAGAACCACGGTGCCGCTCATGACAAAGTCATGAGCGTGGAGCATCAGGGCAGCAACCTGTTCATCAAGGTTCAGCAGCGCAACCGGCCGCTGTGCGCAGTGCCGGTGGACCCGGCGCAGGCCTTCGAACTGTCCGCACTCGCCTGCCGGCGGCTCGCCGCGGCTAACCGCCTATCGGTTCCTGCGGTGGTCGCGCTGCTCGGCAGGACGACGGCCCGAATGGCCGCTGCCCAGTCAGGCGGACCCGCCGCTTAGCGTCCCGCCAGTAGGGCTTCGGTCACCGGGAGCGTGCGCCAGATGTCGACGACGCGTCCGACCACTTTCAGCTCGGCGAGCTGATCGAACTCGAGCGGCACCGGACCCGTCTCGGTGAGCATCGTGCACTTGCCGAGTATGCGGTCGACCAAAACCCGCCGCAGGTCGTATCCCACGGGTGACGAAAAGATGTAGAGGCCGCTGACGTCGATCGAGTCGACGAGCAGGGTCAGGAGCAGGTCACCTTGCTTCACGCAGCCCGCGATTTCCTGGGTCGCGTAGATGATCCGGATGGCGCCATCGCCCGCTTTGTCCTTCAGCATCTGGGTGGAGATCACCAGGTCACGCACACCGGTGGGCGTAGGACCCTCGCGTTGCAGCTCTACCGGGATCAGGACTTCGTCGCTCTTGAGCGTGGCGAGGCTGGACGACAGGTGCATCGGATCCTCGCCGTCGATCAGCCAGCCGGTGCGCACGCCGGCGGCGCGCGCAATTTTGCGCAACTCATCGCGCGCTGGTTCACCGCTGCCGTAGGTGAAGCCCTTCAGCTTGTGAACGGAGAGTCCGGACAGGTTGGACAGGTTGGCGATGTTGCCCGTTTCGCGGATGCAGACCTTGAGTCGCTCCTGAAACTTTTCGCGCTGTTCTTTTAGGATCGGCACATCAGTCTCGATATCGTTGTTGTTCCGCTTCAGGGCGATCCATTCGCCAGAGTCGTCTCCGGGTTGGCAAGGCAACGCGACCCTGTCGCTTGCCGCCTTGTGTTCGTGCCCCCGCAAGCCGACCTGTCCTACCCTTTTGCACCCCCAAGGTGCTCAAGGAAACGCTCTGTCCAAATCGGACGCTGCGGCTCTGCAAATCATAAGCCGGACGGGCATCAAGCGGTCCGCTGCGGACGGTATTTTTACACCAATTCCTGGTCGCCGTTATCAACACAATGATTATATTGGTAATTGTGTGTGTTTGACGACGAAGCGAAAACGGAGTAAAAAATGACCACGCATCCGTAAAACACAATCATCGAGTAAATGAATCGGGGAACTCAATGAAAATCAAAGAAAAATCGAGAGGTCAAAATATTCAAAGACCGGAGCTCAGCGAAGAACAGGTCCAAGAGATCACCGCCTTCAACGGCATGGTCGTCTCCCGCTTGGCACAGGTGTTCCGCTCGGGCAAGGCCGAAACCGGGATCCGGGTTTCGGCGGCGATCGTCGAGCGCATCGGCCGCGCGACCGAGGTGGAACTGGCGAACCTTGCCAGCCTTCGAGTCCCGGTTGCTTCATTTCTGCCCTCCCTCATCAGCGAGATCGAGTACGCCGGGCGCCTTCCCGGCGACCAAAGCTCGGTCTCGACCAGCCGCCTGCCGCTTACGCCCGATCTGATCTGCCACGGGCTGTTCATGTTTGCCAAGCTGGCCCGCGAAACGCCGCTGGCGCCAATTTTCCTGCGCCTGCCGGCCGACACCCTGCGCGAACTCCGCGCCATACCTTACTCCACGTTCTACCGGGTCGCACCACACGTCACCGCGGTGCTCAACATCCCGGAGGAGTCGCTCGACGACGCGATGAGCGCAGACGCCACGCTGCGCCTGTGCGCCGCCGCGAGAATGACGGCGCTCCGCGCCGACCTGAT
>Ga0070741_10003995_pt1 | contig 35204 bp, 31 predicted proteins | sample Coa_R1_4_FD_66440 | JGI IMG/M metagenome (GOLD analysis project Ga0070741, IMG submission 66440) | Surface soil microbial communities from Centralia Pennsylvania, which are recovering from an underground coalmine fire - Coalmine... | ecosystem: Environmental > Terrestrial > Soil > Unclassified ... | reverse complement strand
ACCACCCCTGTGAGGGCATTGCGGATATGGTGGTTGACGTCGGCGGCGATATGCATTCGGCGGGCAAGGCGTGCGCGCCGATGTTCCTCGTTTACGAGGAGGACGTAGGAGAGCAGGAATCCGACCAGCACGGTGTAAAGGTCAGAGGCATAGAGATGATTGACCCCGTGCACGAAGTGATCGATGGCTACACCGCAGGCGCCGATCAACGCACCAGATGCCAGGGCGAGAACGATGGAGCGGATTCTGAAATATCCATTGCGCTCTGCGCTGAGCGGCAAGACCCGACGTGTACGTTTCATCGTGAGCTAAGGCCTTCCGGGAGGTGGCTTCCGGCATTAACAGTAGACGAACCGTCGGCGGAGGGGATAGGGGCGGCGGGGAGCGTGAGCGGAAGGCAGTAGATGGGCGGGGTACCCAGTTTGGTGGTCAACGTGAGATGTGGGCCACCTGACACGAATTCGGAACCGGGGATATTTGGTGGCGCGGACAGAAGGCAATTCAGTCGCTTCGTCCTGCGGACTTCGCTCCGGCCTTCGGCAGAGCGGAAGCGTTGCGCGCGGCGATTCTGACCTGGAGCTTCGGGCACGGAAAGGCGTGCTCTGCGCGCCCCAGGCTGGTATGGGGCGCGCCTTCAGGGCTGCCAGTTTGCGCGTCGTAGGCGTTTGACTTCTCGGTGGGCTGCGTGGCGATCAACCATGCTGTGGAGGCAGCGGTTGCCATGAGCCTCATACTGCTTGCCGCCGCGGTTCCAGCCGAGATTTTCCTCGGGGAAGCCAATGCGTAGATGGAAGAGGTAGATGTGAATGCGGCGACGGTTGCGTGCGAGTTCGCGCGCGTAGCGGCGCTCTGCACGATTGGATGGATGACGCATGGATGTCCGGCCTCCGCTCCGGTATGTCACATGAACGTCATCGGGTCTCCTTTGTTGGGGTTGGTTGCCCCAGTTCGCCATCATAGCTCGATCCCGGTGCGGATAGGGTGGTGATGGCGGGCCGAGGAAGGCAATTCAGTCGTTACGTCCTTCGGACTTCACGACGGCCTTCGGCAGAGCGGAAGGCGTCTGCGACGCGCTTTACGGCACGGCTAAAGCCGTGCCCTTAACGAGACAGGTGATGAAGTGGTCGTGGCCGAAGTTTGGTATCGCTTCAGGTGGGAAGGCATGGCCTGAGGGGATTCTATGGTTTCGGACAGGGTTCGTCGGTGGCTCGAGAGTGGAAAAGGAGACATCCTCGTCCCCACCCGTCCGCGATGAAGCCGCGTACGGATGGGCCACCCGGGCTTTTGTGGTGGTTCGAAGAAGTTACGGGTTGGGCCACTCGCCAGTTAGGGTGCGATTAGCTTTCGCATTTCAACTATGAAGATTGGGTTCGCGTCTCCCAAAGAAAGTCGGTGCGAGGCATTTGGGAAGCCGGTCTGTGGGACCAGTGGGCTATTTTGGATAGGATCAATCGTCATGCCACGGCGCGCCGCGAGGGTGCGGTCAGACTCAGTTATCTCCCATAGAACGAGGGCATTGATTTCATTGAACATTTTTCGTTCGTCGCTGAAATCTTTGAAAACGCCGCTCAGATCGTATTTGAACTCCAGGATTACTCGTCTGTTTTTCCATAATGCATAGAGATCGTATCGGTCCTTGTAGCCCGAAACCAAGGGACGGATATCGACGAAGTCGCCCTTCCCAATGCGTTCGAAGAATAGCGCGGCGATAGTGGCCTCTTGGGCGTTAGGTCTCTTGACGAATCTGGTTTCCTTACTATTGAAGTCCGGAAGCTGCTCGATTTCCGAGAATATTTCGTCGCGGTCCCATGCGGTTGTATCAGTTTCAATATCGCCACCGAGATACTTCCGCACCTTATTGAGGTACTCTCTGAAATTCTGGTAGGCCAGTTCCTTCAGAGATCCCTGCTGGCGGCCGTGGATGGACTTTCGTCCGATGTCGAACTTGAGCGAGGGGTCGTCGACCAGCATGTAGAAATTGGGCAGATACCCAGCTTCTCCACGGCCCTTGAGTTCGAGTGGTATTCCGGTCGGCATACCCTTGGTTGCCGTTTCAAGTCCCCCCGTGAATCCAACTCCGGGCTTTTCCACTTGCGCTTCTAATTCGTCGTCGGGGTCCGCCTGAACATTGACTGCCGCGCTCAATTTGTTCCAAAAGTCTCTCTTCGGAACGAAGCATGACCAGTAGCGTATCTCCCTGCCAGCCTGTACGCGTTTGCCTTTCGTCCAAACGATCTTGTTGAGCAGGCGTTTCCGTTTCTCGAGATCAGATCGATCTCCAGCGAGAAGCCATTCTTGGAAAGTGTCCAGTTCCTCGGTTCCATGATCCTTTAGTGGTTCAGTGGGGACGAGGTATCTACAGTCGAAGGTTCGAGACGAACGCTTTCCTGCTTTATCGAAATAAGTGAACCTGATATCGCAGTTTAGAGGTTCGTCCCATATAAATCCGGTGTCTCCGACGGCGGTCTTCGTGCGCAACAGAAAGATCAAATCCTCGAAGGAGTAATTGAAAAGCGGGTGATCGGAATCGCTAAGCTGTACCTTTATTGTCGTGCCGGGGGCTTGGCCGTCCGGAATGCTATCTAGCCTGAGAGGGAGCGATTCGTTGCCGTTCGATGCGAGCCAGGCGGCCGCATCGTCCACGATGGCTGCAAACGTGCCTGTTGAATCGCTGCTTATCAGCTCGAAATGTGAACTTGAAAAGATCACGAACTTCAGGCCGACACCCTTTTCGCCAATCTGTTTATTTCGACCGACCTTGTTCGTTCCGAACGGCCGAAGTAGTTTCTGAATTTGTGTTGAGTCGACCCCGACGCCGTTATCGGATAATGCGATTTCTCGGTTTCCGGCGTTGACGATCAGCTCAAGCCGCCCTTTTTCCGGATCTGCCTGTCTAATGGCGTCGATGGAGTTTTGGGTGAGTTCCGCCAACACGTCCCATTCGTGGCTGTAGCTGTCTAATATGTTGCGGATTTGATGACGAATCTGCTCGGTATCTGGTGTAAGGAAGTCGATCGCGTTCATGGTCACAGCAGCAATGTACTACGATGATCGCCAATCAGATGTGCCAAATCGGTTCAGCTAAACAGAAATTCTTTGGTGCGCAGGTCTTTGATTTGGTCGCGGAGGGTGGCGGCGCGTTCGAATTCGAATTTTTTGGCGGACTCGCGCATTTCGGTTTCTAACTTCGCGATGTAACTATCCAGTTCGGCCTGGGTGTTGAAGGTGAGTTCTTCGGCGGTGGGGGAGAGCTCGTCGGTGAGGTCGGCGTAGTCGACCTTGAGGATGGTGGCGAGGGAGTCGTTGATGGCGCGGATGACGGTGCGGGGTTCGATGCCGTTGGCTTGGTTGTAATATTCTTGCTTTTCTCTTCTTCGATTTGTTTCGTCGATGGCGCGCTGCATGGAGTCGGTCATCTTGTCGGCGTAGAGGATGGCGCGGCCTTCGAGGTGGCGGGCGGCGCGGCCGATGGTCTGGATGAGGGAGCCCTGGGAGCGGAGGAAGCCTTCCTTGTCGGCGTCGAGGATGGCGACGAGGGAGACTTCGGGGAGGTCGAGGCCTTCGCGGAGGAGATTGATGCCGATGAGGACGTCGTACTCGCCGCGGCGGAGGTCGCGGAGGAGGCGGATGCGCTCGAGGGTTTCGATTTCGGAGTGCATGTAGCGACAACGGACGCCGACCTCGGAGTAGTAGTTGGCGAGGTCCTCGGCCATGCGCTTGGTGAGGGTGGTGACGAGGACGCGCTGGTTGATGGCGGCGCGTTCGCGGATCTCGGCGAGGAGGTCGTCGATCTGGCCCTTGATGGGGCGGATTTCTACCTGGGGATCGACGAGGCCGGTGGGGCGGATGATCTGTTCGGTGACGACGCCGGCGGACTTGGTGAGCTCGTAGGGGCCGGGCGTGGCGGAGACGTAGATGGTTTGGCCGACGCGGACTTCGAACTCTTCGAAGCGGAGTGGGCGGTTGTCCATGGCGGAGGGGAGGCGGAAGCCGTAGTCGATGAGGTTTTGTTTGCGGGAGCGGTCGCCGTGCCACATGCCGTGGAGCTGCGGGACGGTGACGTGGGATTCGTCGATGAAGGTGAGGAAGTCGCGGGGGAAGTAGTCGAGGAGGGTTGGTGGGGGCTCGCCGGGGAGACGGCCGGAGAAGTGGCGCGAGTAGTTTTCGATGCCGTGGCAGTAGCCGACGGATTTGATCATCTCGAGGTCGAAGCGGGTGCGCTGGTGGATGCGCTGGGATTCGACGAGGCGGCCTTCTTTTTCGAGCTGCGCTTCCCAGTCGGTGAGCTCGGCGAGGATGGAGTTGATGGCGGTGGATTTGCGCTCGGGCTGAACGACGTAGTGGGATTTGGGGTAGATGGGGAGGCGGGAGAAGCGCTGCTTGACGGTGCCGAAGAGCGGATCGATTTGGGAGAGGGAGTCGATTTCGTCGCCGAAGAGCTCGATGCGGAAGGCGTTTTCGTCGTAGGTGGGGTAGACCTCGATGATGTCGCCGCGGACGCGGAAGGTGCCGCGGCGGAAGTCGACGTCGTTACGCTCGTAGAGGATTTCGACGAGGCGGCGGGTGATGTCTTCGCGCTTGAGCTTCTGACCTTTTTCGAGGAGCAGAAGCATGCCGTAGTAGGCTTCGGGCGAACCGAGGCCGTAGATGCAGGAGACGGAGGACACGATGATGACGTCGCGGCGCTCGAAGAGGGAGCGCGTGGCGGAGAGGCGGAGCTTGTCGAGCTCGTCGTTGATGGTGGCTTCTTTTTCGATGTAGAGGTCGCCAGAGGGAATGTAGGCTTCGGGCTGGTAGTAGTCGTAGTAGGAGACGAAGTACTCGACGGCGTTGGTGGGGAAGAACTGTTTGAACTCGTGGAAGAGTTGCGCGGCGAGGGTTTTGTTGTGGGCGAGGATGAGCGCGGGGCGGTTGAGCTCGGCGATGACCTTGGCCATGGTGAAGGTCTTGCCGGAGCCGGTGACGCCGAGGAGCGTCTGATCATTTTCGCCGGCGTTGACGCCTGCGATGAGCTCGCGGATAGCTTGCGGTTGATCGCCTTGCGGTTTGTAGTCCGTGTGGAGCTGGAAGTCCATGGTTAAAGGGTAATGGGTAAGGGGTAAGGGGTAGGAGGGCGGGCAGAAGATGCTGACAGGAGGGTGTCAGGAGGCGCTGAATTTCGACGGACATCGAAATTTCTGGAACCGGGGAGGCGCGGGGGCGCTCGAATGAGGTGTGCAGCTGGGATGACACTGCACGGGAGAGGAGTACGGATGGCAAAAGATGGTGCGGGCTGGGGCGGGATGAGGGGCGTGGCTGAGCGGTATGCGCTGATGCCGGTGCGGTTGCTGGTGGGGTATGGGTTCCTGCAGCATGGAATTGCGAAGTGGTCGAAGGGCCCGGCGGCGTTCGCGGGCATATTGCACGCGGCCGGCGTTCCGGCGCCGCACTTGATGGCGGCGGTGACCATCGCGGCGGAGATACTGGGCGGGATTGCGATTCTGCTGGGTGCGTTTGTGGCGTGGGTGAGCGTGCCGGGGATCATCCTGATGCTGGTGGCGATCTTTACGGTGCATCTGCCGTATGGGTTCAGCTCGATCAAGCTGATGGGAATCGTGAACGGAAGAGCGCAGTTCGGGCCGCCAGGCTATGAGTGCGATCTGTTGTATATCGTGTGCTTCGTTGCGCTGGCGATGAGTGCGCCGACGCCGTGGTCGGTGGATGCGTATCGTGCACGAAGGGCGGTGATGTGAAGGCTCAGAGGCGAGGCAGAGGGGTGGAGCGGAGCTAGCGGGATTTGTCGCGGCGTTGCGAGCCGTTCTGGATGGTGGCGAGGAAGTTCTGCTGGACGCGGTTGAAGCTGCGGCCGCGCAGGACGGCGGCGACAATTGTGCGGGTGGCGCGGGGATCGCTGAGGCGGACGTAGCCGCAGCCGGCGTTGCGATCCAGGGCCATCTCAGGGACGATGGAGATGCCGACGCCAGCGGCCACCATTCCGAGAACGCTGCTGAACTGATCGCTTTCGAAGGCGATGTTGGGAGTGATGCGGGCGTGTGTACAGGTGGCGAGCGAGAGGTCGCGGAAGCAGTGGCCGTCGCGCAGCATGACGAAGGATTCGCCACGAAGGTTCTTGAGGGCGAGCGAATCTGCGGAGGCGCGGGGATGGTTTTTGGGGAGAGCGGCGAAGAGGGGCTCGGTGCGGAGGGGAACCCACTGCAGGTCTTTGTGGCGCAGCGGGAGGGCGAGGATCGCGACGTCGACGGAGAGGTCGCGGAGGGCATCGATGAGGAGCGGGGTCGTTGCTTCGACGATGCGGAGTCTGGCGTCTGGGTATTTCTTTGCGAACGCCGTTGTGTAACGCGGCATGAGGAAGGGCGCGATGGTGGGGATTACGCCAACGGCGACGCTGCCGCGAATGTCGGCATTTTTGGCGGCGACGCTGGAGCGTGCGGCCTCCATCTGGTCGAGGATGGAGCGCGCGTGAGGCAGAAAGGCGCGACCGGCCTCGGTGATGCGGATGCTGCGGCCGAGGCGGTCGAAGAGCTTGGCGCCGAGGTCCTCTTCCAGCTTGAGGACCTGTTGTGAGAGCGAGGGTTGGGCGACGTCGCAGCGCTCGGCGGCGCGGCTGAAGCTGCCTGTGTCAGCGATGGCGCAGACGTACCGGAGCTGGTTGATTTCCATAGGAGATGTCTATACGTCGAATGGGAGCTACATATTGGAACTATGTGCCTCCGGAGTGCTACAGTCAACTCGTCGAGCTGATTCGTCGGGTTTCATGCGAACCCATCCATTGAACCAAGTCAACCACAAGGAGGACGCATGGCGACCGAAGCGAAATGCCCATTCCCACACAGCACCACGGTGCCGAAGACCAACACTGACTGGTGGCCGAACCATTTGCGGCTGGATATTCTGCACCAGCACTCACGGAAGTCTGATCCGATGGCGGAGGATTTCAACTACGCCGAGGAGTTTAGGAGCCTGGACTACGAGGGGCTGAAGAAGGACCTTGCGGCACTGATGACGGATTCGCAGGACTGGTGGCCTGCGGACTTCGGCAACTATGGACCGCTGATGATTCGCCTGGCGTGGCACAGCGCGGGCACATATCGCATCGGCGATGGGCGCGGGGGAGCGGGCCGAGGGCAGCAGCGTTTCGCTCCGCTGAATAGCTGGCCGGACAACGTGCTGCTGGACAGAGCGCGACGGCTGCTGTGGCCGATCAAGCAGAAGTACGGAAAGAAGATTTCGTGGGCTGATCTGTTTATTCTGGCGGGCAATGTTGCGCTGGAAGAGATGGGGTTCAAGACGTTTGGCTTCGCGGGTGGACGCGCGGACGTGTGGGAGCCGGACATGGATGTGAACTGGGGACTGGAAGACAAATGGATGGGGACGGACAAGCGATTCTCCGGCGATCGCGAGCTGGCGAAGCCGTTTGGAGCAACGCATATGGGCCTGATTTATGTGAATCCTGAGGGCCCGGATTTTGTGCCGGATCCGGTTAAGGCAGCGAAGGATATTCGCGAGACGTTTGCGCGCATGGCGATGAACGATGAGGAGACGGTCGCGTTGATTGCGGGCGGACACACGTTCGGCAAGACCCATGGAGCCGGACCTGCGGAGCATGTGGGACCTGTGCCGGAGGGGGCGCCGATTGAAGAGCAGGGACTTGGCTGGTCGTGTGCGTATGAGACGGGCATTGCGGGCGATGCGATTGGCAGCGGGCTCGAGGTTACGTGGTCGAACACGCCAACGCAGTGGAGCAATTATTTCTTCGACAATCTGTTCAAGTACGACTGGGAACTGACGAAGAGCCCGGGCGGCGCGCACCAGTGGAAGCCGAAGGGAAACGCTGGTGAGGGTACCGTGCCGGCGGCGCATAACGGCAATGGTGCAACAGGCAACGGTGCAACAGGTAACGGTGCCAAGGGTCACGCACCGGGCATGTTGACGACGGATCTTTCACTGCGATTTGATCCGATCTACGAGAAGATCTCGCGGCGCTTTTATGAGAATCCGGAGGAGTTTGCGGATGCGTTTGCGCGCGCGTGGTTCAAGCTGACGCACCGCGATATGGGACCGCGCGCGCGGTATCTCGGGCCGGAGGTTCCGAAGGAAGAGCTGATCTGGCAGGATCCGATTCCGGCTGTGGATCATGAGCTGGTGAATGGCCAGGATGTCGAGTCGCTAAAGAAGGAGATTCTTGCTTCGGGGCTGAGTGTGGCGGAGCTGGTTTCTACGGCGTGGACTTCGGCGGCGACCTATCGCAATTCCGACAAACGCGGGGGCGCGAATGGAGCGCGCATTCGGCTGGCGCCGCAGAAGGATTGGGAGGCGAATGAGCCGAAGCGGTTGGCGAAGGTGCTGAAGGCGCTGGAGAAGATTCAGGGTGACTTCAACGGCTCGCAGAAGGGCGGGAAGAAGATTTCACTCGCAGACTTGATTGTGCTGGCGGGGTGTGCGGGTGTTGAACAGGCGGCGAAGAATGCGGGGATCAATGTGAGTGTTCCGTTCACTCCGGGACGCATGGATGCGTCGCAGGAGCAGACGGATGTGGAGTCGTTCGCGGTACTCGAACCGGGTGCTGACGGTTTCCGCTCCTATACGAAGAACGGTAATGGCGGCCATCCGGCGGAAGTGCTGCTACTGGATAAGGCACAGTTGATGACGCTGACGGCGCCGGAGCTGACGGTGCTGATTGGCGGGATGCGCGTGCTGAATACGAATTTCGGCGGAACGAAATACGGTGTGTTTACGCAACGGCCGGAGGCGCTGACGAACGACTTCTTCGTGAACCTGCTCGACATGAGCACGGTGTGGAAGGCGACCTCGGATGCGAAGGACACGTTTGAGGGGCGCGATCGGAAGACGGGAGAGGTGAAGTGGACGGCGACTCGTGCCGATCTTATCTTCGGCTCAAATGCGCAGCTGCGCGCGCTGGCTGAGGTGTATGGGAGCTCGGATGCGCACGGGAAGTTTGTCGACGATTTCGTGGGTGTGTGGAACAAGGTGATGAACCTTGGCCGCTTCGATCTGGCGAGAACCGCGGCGAATTAGTTCTGGTCGATGGATGAACGACCTGACTCGATGATCTCGGGTCAGGTCGCGTTGCGTTATGGGGCCTGGCAGGGGAGTGTGGCGCTCAGTTGTTTTCGTCTGCGGGTTGGACGCGCTGGAGGATGGCGCGGTAGACGGAGCGGATGACGCCGGAGGCCTGGAGCTTTGCGGCGTACTCTTTGTGCTTTGGATCGGCGGCGAGCTTGCGGCGGTAGATTTCGTATTCGGCCATGGTGCCGACGTCGATGGTGGCGATGGCTTCGGCGGTGTCACCGGCGAAGTCTGTGGGGGCGAAGTAGTTGATGTTCTTTCCGCCAGCCTCGGCGATGGGGCCGATTTCGGCTTCGGCGTAGGACTTCCAGTCCGCGAGCTTGTTGGGGTCTAGGGTGTAGCGAAGGAAGAGTGTGTACATTGGTGGGTCTCCTGAGGTGATTCGAGCATGGGAAGCCGCCCGGATATTTCGGCGTGCGCCGAAGTATCGCGGATAAAGAAGCGCGATACTGTTGGGTATGAATGATGCGCTTGCGATGACTGCGAACCTGCTGGCCGAACCTGCGAGAGCCGCGATGTTGCTGGAGCTGATGCACGGACGTGCGCTTCCGGCTGGTGAGCTGGCGGACGCCGGGAACGTGACTGCGCAGACGGCGAGCGGACATTTGGCGAAGCTTGTTGAGGGCGGATTTCTGCGGATGGAGCAGCAGGGAAGGCATCGTTACTACCGTCTGGCGAATGCCGAGGTGGCGGATGCGGTGGAGGCGCTGCTGGTGCTGTCGCGTGGCGGCCGCACGCGTCAGATGAGCGTGCCCGAGGTTGGATCGCTGGCGCATGCGCGGACTTGTTACGCACACCTGGCGGGATGGCTGGGCGTGCAGATTGCGGATGCTTTGCAGGCGAACGGAGTTCTATTGCCGGCGGGTGGGCGTGCGTTTGCTGTGACGGAGCGTGCACGCGAGTGGTTCGAGGAGATGGGAATTGTTTGGAACGGTGCGGGGGATGGAGCGAACGCGAAGCTGGCGCGTCAGTGTATTGACTGGACGGAGCGGCGGCCGCATGTGGCTGGGGCGCTGGGTGTCGCCATGTACCGGCGGTTTGTGGCGCTGCGATGGATTGCGCCGATAAAGAGCACGCGGGCGGTACGGGTGACGCTGGATGGAAAGCGCGAGCTGTGGAAGCGGCTGCGGATTGCGGTTCGTTAGGACAATGCCAATACCTGCGGCGAGTGATTGAGAGCGGACCGGAGGGACTGCAGCGGCGGTATGCTGGTGGCGCTATGAAAGCTGCTTCGCATGAGGATGAGCGGTTGAAGAGGATGAGCGCGATTTGCCTTGAGCTGCCGAAGGTGACGCGCAAACTTGCAGGTGAGCATGCGGCGTTTAGCGTGGGCAAGAAGACGTTCGCGTACTTTCTGAGCAATCATCATGGCGATGGGATTGTGGGGCTTACGTGTAAGGTGTTGCCGGGTGATAACGAGGCTTTGATCGCGGCGAATCCACGGAAGTTCTATATGCCGTCGTATGTGGGGCCGCGCGGATGGGTGGGATTGCGGCTTGATGTGGGAAAGGTTGACTGGAAAGAGGTTGAGGAGTTGGTGAGGCACAGCTACCGGCTGATTGCGCCGAAGAAGCTGGCGGAACGTGTTGAGAGCGGTGGAGAGTGAGGCGCGATTGCATCGAGGTTTCTGGCATGGAAGGTAAGGGGAATCGTCAGACTGTGTTGCGTTCGCTGACGGAGGTTTTCGATCGCCAGAAGAATGCGTTCGGCCGATGCGCACCTCTTGGGCTCGAGAAGCGGCTGGAGGCTTTGGATGGGCTGCTGCAGAGCGTCGTGAATCATCAGGAGGAACTGATTGAGGCTGTGAGCTCAGACTTTGGCAATCGTGCTGCGGCTGAGACGCGAATCCTCGAGATTGTTCCTGTGGTGGATGAGATCCGTTTTGTGAAGCGGCATCTTCGCCGCTGGATGCGGACGCGGAGTGTGGCGGCGAACTGGCAGTTTCGGCCTGGTCGCGCAAAGATGGTTTACCAGCCGCTGGGTGTGGTGGGTGTGATCGGAGCGTGGAACTATCCAGTGTTGTTGACGCTGTCTCCGCTGGCCAATGCGCTTGCAGCTGGGAACCATGTGATCGTCAAGCCGTCTGAGGTTGCGCCGCTGACCGCGGAGGTGATTCGGCGGATTATCAGGGAAGTTTTTTCCGAGGAATACGTTGCGGTGATCGCGGGGGATAAGGAGGTTGCAGCAGTGTTCTGTACGTTGCCGTTTGACCACGTGCTGTTCACCGGGTCGGCAGAGGTTGGGAAGCTGGTGATGAAAGCTGCGGCGGAGAATCTCACGCCGGTGACGCTGGAGCTGGGAGGGAAATCGCCTGCGCTGGTGCATGGATCGTTTGCCATGGAGACGGCGGCGGATCGGATTTGCAGCACGAAGTTCTGGAACGCGGGACAGACCTGCGTTGCGCCGGATTACGTGCTGGTGCCGGAGAAGAAGCAGGATGAGTTTGTATCGAGCTGCGAGGCCTCGATAGCGAAGCGGTATTCGCGCTTCCTCTCGAACGCAGACTATACGCACATGATCAGCGAAGGTGCGTGGGAACGGATGCGGGAACTCGTGGAGGATGCGAAGAGCAAAGGGGCACGCGTTGTTCAGGCGGATGCAATCGAGGATGGTGCGGCGGCGCGCAATCGTTCGTTTCCGCCGACGTTGATTGTCGGCGCGAATGATTCCATGCAGGTGATGCAGCGAGAGATCTTTGGGCCGATCCTTCCGATCGTGGCTTACGGTTCGCTGGACGACGCGGTGAAATTCATCAACGCGCGACCGCGGCCGCTGGCGCTCTATTATTTCGACCGGGACAAGCGGCGCATTAACGAAGTGCTGGGGCGAACGACTTCGGGTGGTGTGGCGATCAATGACTGCATCTTCCAGTTCGTGCAGCACAGGCTTCCTTTCGGTGGTGTGGGGCCGAGTGGGATGGGCAGCTATCACGGTTTCGCTGGTTTCGAGACGTTTTCCAAGAAGAAGGGTGTCTTTCTTCAGAGCGGAGTGACAGGAGCAGTCTTCGACAGAGTGTTGAAGCCGCCGTACACGTCGACGACGGATCGCGTGATTGGGTTTCTGCTGGGGCGGAGCAGAGTGCGTCCGATACAGCGGATCGAATTGCCTGGATCGGCTGAAGAGACGGGTGTGCGGAACTGATTCAGCTTGCGGTGATGACGGGAAGGTTCGCGGATTCCCAGGCGGCGAGGCCGCCTGTCATCTCGATGAGATTGGTGAGGCCGTGGTGCTGGAGGAGGCTGGCGGCTGCGGAGGAGCGGTAGCCGCCGGCGCAGTGCACGGCGATGCGGCGATCGCGCGGGAGCTCGGCGAGGCGCTCCTCGAGATGATTGAGCGGGATGTTGAGGCTGTGCGGGATGTGTTTGGCGGTGTATTCGCGCGGATTGCGGACGTCGAGGATAAGGGGTGAGTCGGCGGCGATTTCGGTGTTGAACTCGGTGGGGCTGACTCGGTTGGTCGTGGAGATGAGGTCGGGGCGCGAGGCGAGTGCGGCGAGGCCGTTGGCGAGATAGCCGCGCACGTGGTCGAAGCCGATGCGGCCGAGGCGGAGTGCGGCTTCGTGCTCGCGGCCGGGTTCGGCGAGGATAACGATGGGGCGGGAGCGATCGAGCAGCGTGCCGGCCCAGGTAGCGTACTGGCCGCCGAGGCCGATGTTGAGGCTGCCGGTGAGGTGGCCGAGGGCGAACTCGGCGGAATCGCGTACGTCGAGCAGTTGCGCGCCGCTGCGCTGGAGTTCGAGGACTTCGTCGAGGGTGAGTGGCTGAAGATTTTTTTCAAGCGTGTGGTCGAGGGTTTCGCGCTCGCGGGTGTTCAGGATGGCGTCGTAGGTGAAGTATTGAGGCGCGTCGGGCTGGTCAGCGGTGACCAGCGCGACGAACTGCTCTTTTGACATGGGCTGGAGCGCGTAGTTGATGCGGCGCTGCACGCCGAGCGTGGAGACGGTTTCCGATGAGAGCTGTTTGCCGCAGAGCGAGCCGGCGCCGTGGGCGGGATAGATGAGAGTGTCGTCTGGGAGTGGTAGGAGTTTGTTGTGGAGTGAGTCGTAGAGGAGCGCGCCGAGATCGTTGGCGCTCCAGCCGAGGGAGGCGCGGAGATCGGGGCGGCCGACGTCTCCGATGAAGAGGGTGTCGCCGGTGAGGACGGCGTAGGGTTTCGCGGGATCCTTCGCGACATCGAAGACGAGGATGGAGATGGATTCGATAGTGTGGCCGGGGGTTTCGAGGACCTGCAGGCGGAGGCCGGGGAAGTCGAGGGAGTCGCCGTCGTGCATGGGTGTGAAGGCGTACTCGGCGGCGGCGCGGGAGCCGAGATGGATGGTGGCGTTGCAGCGGTCGCGGAGCTCGAGGTGGCCGGCGATGAAGTCGGCGTGGAAGTGCGTGAGGAAGACGTGGCGGATGTGCAGGCCGAGAGCGTTGGCGTCGTCGAGGTATTGCTGGATGTCGCGCTGCGGGTCGACGATGATGGCGGTGTGGCTGGCATCGTCGCCGAGGAGGTAGGATGCGTGCGCGAGACAGCCGAGGTAGTACTGTTTGAGGATCATAGGAGTGCCAGAGAGAGGTTAAACGGTTGGTGTCAGATGCCGGCGGGCTAAATTCCTGCGTGCTAAATTCCGGCGTACCATGCATAGCCGTCTTCGGGTGAAGAGGAGCCGAGGCCTTTACCGAAGTCTTTCAGTGAATCCGCGACGGTGATGCGGGTGAGGAACTTGAGCGACTTGTAGCCGATCTGGCGAGGGACGCGAAGGCGGAGTGGGGCGCCGTAGTCGACGGGGAGGTCGCCGCCATTCATGCCCCAGGTGAGGAGCGTGCCGGGGTGGTTCGCTTCCTCTATGTCGACGCTGTCCCAGAGGCCGTGCTGGATGCAGAAGTAGGCGACATAGCGTGCCTGCGGAATGGCGCCGGCTTCGCGGAGGACGGCGGAGAGTGGCGTGCCGATCCATTCGGCGATGTAGGACCAGCCCTCTTCGCAGGCGATCTCGGTGATCTGGCTGCGGACGGCGAGAGCGCGAAGATCGGCGATAGAGAGCGAGAGCGGGTGGGTGACGAGGCCGTCGACGACGAGACGCCAGTCGGTGAAGTGGTTGGCTTGCGAGGCGCTGAATGCGGGCGGGAGCTTGCCGTAGGGGCTGACGAACGGAGTGGAGATCATGCTGCGCGGGAACTCGCGCATGGGCCGGTGAGCGGTGAGCACGCGCTGGCAAGCGTAGGTGAGGGTTTCTCCGGCGCCGTAGAGGGTGCCGTGATCGGGCGGGATGAGGCCGTAGCGCTCGGCGATGCGCGCGGCGGCGGCGAGGCCGGTGGCTCCGGCGACTGCGACTGTGCCGGTGGTGATGAGCTTGCGACGAGTGATGGGGTTCATGGGAGCTCCTCTGGTGTGAGCTCTGGCTCATTGGGGCGGGAGCTGCCGAGCGTGATGGCGCGCATGCGGGCGCGGAAGCCGGTGAGGGCGACCATGGTGATGTGAATGATGAGGAAGAGAACGAGCGCGATGGTGACAAAGAGATGGATGGTGCGTGCAGATTGGCGGCCGCCGAGAAGCGATGAGGTGAATGGAAACGCGGCGGTGAAGGCCGGCGACATCGCGAGGCCGGTCCAGATGATGAGTGGGAAGAGGAAGAAGATGACGACGAGGTATGAGGTGCGCTGCAGGACGTTGTAGGTGTGGAGCTCGTCGGCTGCGGATTTCTTGAAGCGGACGTATTGGGCTATGCGCGTAGTGTAGGCGCGGAGGGAGCGCTGCTCGCGTGTGGGGAAGAGGTTGCGGCGCAGGTGGCCGGTCGCGAGGAGATAGATGAGGTAGACGGCGCCAGTGAGGACGAGGAGCCACGCGGCCTCGAAGTGCAGGTAGCGGCTCCAGCCGTTCTGGTCGGGGAGAACGTAGCCGTAGCCGGTGGGCACGCTGTCGCGCGAGGACGGGATGTGGAAGGTGAAGGCAGCTGGCGTGTTGACGTTGCCGGTTTCGCCCCAGTAGAAGCGCGGGTGCGAGATGAGGATTTCGATGCCGGTGATGAGAAGCGCGATGAAGGCAATGAACGTGAGCCAGTGCGTGATGCGGACCAGGAGCGAATGACGAAGAACGGAAGTGCGCTCGACGTGTTCGGGAGTCTGGACTGTAGTGGGCACGGCTGGGAGGATAGCACGGCGAGGTGCAGACAAGGCGAGCTTCGCGATGCGATAGAACGTGCGGCTAGAATTGCCACGAGAGGGATGGAGACGCGGATGAGTGATGAAGCAAAGGTGGAGTTATGGCTGGTGCGGCATGGAGAGACGGAGTGGTCGGCGGATGGGCGTCACACCAGCGTGACGGATATTCCGCTAACTGATCGCGGACGCGAGAGAGCACGTGAGCTGCGGGATTTCCTGGCCGGAAGAAAGTTTGCGGCGGTATTTGTGAGCCCGATGCAGCGTGCGAAGGAGACGTGCGAGATTGCAGGGTATGCCGATGTGGCGATCGTCGACCAGAACCTGATGGAGTGGAACTACGGCGAGAGCGAAGGGAAGACGACGGCGGAGATGCGCGAGAAGTATGGGCCGCAGTGGAGTGTCTGGAGCAATGAGATCGTCGGCGGGGAGAGCGTGGAGCAGGTTGGTGAGCGCGCGGACAAGGTGATCGCGAGGTCGCTGGCTGCAGTGGCGATCGGGCCGAACGCGGCGGATTCACATCACGTGGCGCTGTTCGCGCACGCGCATATTCTGCGCATTCTTGCGGCGCGGTGGGTTGGGTTGCCGGCGGTGGATGGGAAGATGCTCGCGCTGGGGACGGGCAGTTTGAGTGTGCTGGGATTCGAGCGCGAAGAGAGAGTGATTTCGCGCTGGAACCGGAGCTTCGAGGAGTAGGACGGATCAGCGGATGTAGGAGAAGACGCCGCAGAGGTTGGGTGCGTCGTTGAGTGCGTCGACGGTGAGGACGGGTGGCGTGGCGCCGGAAAAGAAGGCGACCTGGAGATCGCGGCCCTGCGCGTAGGTGACGATCCACTCTGTGGAGTCGGAGCCGCAGAGGGTGTTTTTGTGAAGGAAGCGCTTGTCGGAGGGGATGTCGACGCGGAAGAGGTTGCCGCCGCCGATGGGATTGTCAGGGTTGAAGAGCGCGCGGACCTCTTGTGTTCGCAGCGAACGAATCTGCGCGATAGTGAAGTTGGTGAAGTTGATGGTGATCTTCAGGGGCGAGAAAAAGATGTCGCCGGTGATAGCGCGCGCGTTGCTGCTGGATGCGCGCCAGGGGCCGGACTCCTGCGCACGGGCAGCGGAGGTGAAGGCGAGGAGGAGACCGAGAGCTGCAAGGAGCAGCGAGCGAAAGCGCATAGATTGAGGATGACATCTGCGAAGCATTGCGGCAAACGGCAGGGTGCGTGCGCATTTGCACGATAGACTGGGCAACGAATCGTTGACTGGCGGAGAGTTCAGGTTTGGTGAATCGAAGGTATCGGAGCTACCGGATTCTTGAGCGTAGTGTGAGACGGCCGGAGCTCGAAGGGATCTGCGCGCTGGCGGTGATGGCGAAGGCGCCGCGACCAGGTAAGGTGAAGACGCGGCTGCAGCCGCCGCTGAGCGCGGAAGAGGCAGCGGCGTTGAATGTGTGTTTCCTCCGCGATACAGCGGAGAATATCGCTGCGGTCGCGCGTGAGGGCGAGGCATGCGGGCTGATCTGCTATACGCCGGTGGGGGATGAGGCGGCGTTCGATGGGCTGCTGCCGGATGGCTTTGAGCTGATTGCGCAGCGGGGCGATGGGTTTGGTGAGAGATTGCTGTGCGCGGCGGAGGACATTCTGAGTTGCGGGTTTGGCGCAGTTTGCCTGATCGATTCGGATTCGCCGACGCTGCCGGCGAGTGCTCTGCATGAGGCGGTGGGCGCATTGCAGACGCCGAGCGAGCGTGTGGTGCTCGGGCCGTCGGAGGATGGCGGGTATTACCTGATTGGGGTGAAGCGTGCGGAGCCGCGGCTGTTTGAACGGATCACGTGGAGTACGGAGCGCGTGTATGCGGAGACGGTGGAGCGCGTGTGCGAAGCGGGTATGGAACTGGTGGAACTTCCGCGATGGTATGACGTGGATGATGAGGTGACGCTTGCGGTGTTGCAGCGGGAGTTGTTCCGTGGTGAGCGGCCGGAGTTTGCGGTGGTGAATGGGTTCGACGCGCGCTGGACTCGACAATTTTTGCGGGAGCGTCTGGGGCGATGACGCGCGTGGATCTGAGCCGCTGGCGCTGCGGACGCGCGTGGTTGACGAATGCGGTCTTGTGTTTGCTCGGAGTTGGACTGCTCGCGATGGCACGGCAATTCTGCCAGGAGCATGTTCGGTACAGGATTGGATTTTCCGGCGTCTCGGGGTGGTCCGATGTGCTGTTTGTTGCGGCAGTGGCGATGGTGCTGACGCAGCCGGTGAACAGAGCGACGCTGTGGATTGTGCTGACGTTCGGTGTGGCATTTCAGGTTGTCACGCTTCGGGCTGCGCCGTTTCTGTCGTCGGATATTTATCGATATGTGTGGGACGGCATTGTGCAGCATGCGCATATCAGTCCGTACAGGTACGTTCCGGGCGATCGAGCGCTCGAATTTCTGCAGCAGCGGTATCCGGAGATCTACGCGAATATCAATCGGAAGGAGTACGCGCACACGATCTATCCGCCGATCGCGCAGATGATTTATTGGGTCGCGACGCTGTTCTCACCGACGGTTGCTGGCATGAAGATTGCGATGTTTGGGTTCGAGTGCGTTACCGTGACCGCGCTGATTGCGCTGCTGAAGCGCATGGGACGGCGGCCGACGGACGTGCTGCTGTTTGCGTGGTGTCCGCTGCTGGTGTGGGAGATTGGCGGGGCCGGGCATGTGGATGCGGTGATCCTCGCGTTTGTATCGCTGGCGCTGCTGTTCCGGCATCGCGAACAACCGGTGATGACTGGGCTGTTTCTTGGGCTGGCGGTGATGACTAAGTTTTATCCGCTGGTGTTGCTGCCGGCGCTGTGGCGCAAGGGCGATTGGAAGATGCCTGCCGCGCTGGTGGGTGTGTGTGTGGCGGGATACGCGATCTATGCGTCGGTGGGCAAGCTGGTGTTTGGGTTTCTGGGTGGATATGCGTACGAGGAGGGACTGGACACCGGGACGCGGTATTTTCTGCTGGAGTATGCGGACCGGGTGCTGGGACTGCATTCGTTGACGAAGATGGGCTATGAGCTGTTCTGCGTATTGGTGTTCGCTGCGATTGCGTGGTGGACGTGGAGACAGGCGTCCGGAGAGCGGATCGGCGATGGTGTCAAGGTGCGGCGGCCTGGCTTTGTGCGGGCGTCGATCATGTTTGCGATGGCGTTGATGCTGCTGTTTTCGCCGCATTATCCGTGGTATATCGCGTGGCTGATTCCGCTGCTAGTTCTCGATCCGAACTGGGTGACGCTGACGTATGTGTGCGCGTTCTTCTACGGGTTTACGACGCAATGGGCGGACCCCGGGCCGAAAATGTTTGTGCTGAACAGCTGGATGTACTTCGCAGTGGCGTGCGCGTTTGCAGTCGAGATGTTGTGGCAGGGATGGGGCCTGGCGCGGTGGTTCGATTGCAGAGGAGAGCGTCGTGCAGCGTAGGGTTTCGGTAGTGATTCCGGCGCTGAATGAGGCGGAGTCGATTGGGAGTGTTGTGGCTGCGATGCCGTGGAGCGAGATTGCGGAGTGCATTGTGGTGGACAACGGAAGCGCGGATGTGACGACGGAGGTGGCGCGGGCCGCGGGTGCGCGGGTGGTGAATTCGCCGCGTGGATATGGAGCGGCGTGTGCTGCAGGAGCGCGGGCGGCGGTTGCGTCGAGCGATGTGCTGGTGTTTCTGGATGGCGATGGATCGGATGATGTGAGCGCGATGGCGCGGATGGTGGGCCCGATTGAACGCGGCGAGGCGGACTTCGTGATTGGATCGCGGATGCGCGGAAAGGCTGAGCCGGGATCGCTGAACGGAGCGCAGGTGTTTGCAGCGAAGATGATCGGCTGGCTGGTGAGGATGCTGTATGGGTTTCGCTACACGGACATGGGGCCGTTCCGCGCGATTCGGCGGGAGTGCCTCGAGGCAATGCGGATGCGTGAGATGACGTATGGGTGGAATCTGGAGATGCAGATCAAGGCGGTGAGGATGGGGCTGCGGGTGGTGGAGATCCCGGTGGACTATCGCTGCCGAATTGGTGGGGAGTCGAAGGTGTCGGGGAATGCGTGGGCGAGCATGAAGGCTGGAGTGAGAATTCTAGGTGTGCTCGCCAGAGTACGGTGAAATTTCCGCCGCAGTGACAAACTAGAGAAATGGATCGTGAGCTGTTGATTGAGCTGGAGCATGTTGATGTTGCGCGGGGCAGCAGCGTAGTGCTGCATGATGTGAGCGTGCGGATTGCGAGCGGGGAGCACATTGCGATTTTGGGGCCGAATGGCTGCGGGAAGTCGACGCTGCTGAAGACGATGACGTGCGAGTTGTATCCGATTGTGAAGGCGGACATGCGCGTGCGCCTGCTCGGGCGAGAGCGGTGGGATTTGACGGAGTTGAAGCGCAGGATGGGCGTCGTCAGCCCGGAGCTGCCGGGGAAGCCGACGCTGCATACGACGGGGTTTGACGCGATTGTGACGGGGTTCTTTTCGAGCTCGACGCTGTGGCCGAATCTACATGTGACGGATGCGATGCGCGGGAGAGCTGAGGAGATTCTGACGCTGGTGGGAGCGGAGGGGCTACGCGAAACGCTTGTCGGGCGCATGAGCGCGGGACAGCAGCGCAGGGTGATGATCGGGCGTGCGCTGGCGGGAGCGTCGGTGGATGGTGAGGTGCAGATGCTGCTGCTCGATGAGCCGTCGAATGCACTGGATTTGGCGGCACAGTATGACCTTCGCGAGATGTTGCGCGGACTGGCGCAGCGCGGTGTGGCGATCGTGATGATCACACATCACATCGCGGACATTCTGCCGGAGATGCAGCGGGTGGTGATGATGCGCGAGGGAAGGATTGTGGCGGACGGCGCGAAGCGGGATTTTCTGACGGAGCGCGGATTGAGTGAGCTGTTTGGCCGGGAGATTACGCTGACCGAGCGCGATGGCTTTTGGAATGCGTGGTGACGGCGAAGGCAGTCCCGTTCAGCTGCGAGTAAAGGCTATATCGATTCCGTGAGAACGCCGAGGCGGGACTGGAGCTGCTTGCGGTATTTGCGGCTGAGACGAAGCGTGGCATTGTTGTGAAGCAGGACGGTGTAGTCGCCGTCTTCGTTGGAGCGGAGACCGCGGACGCGATCGAGATTGACGATTGCGGAGCGATGGATGCGGCAGAAGAGTGCGGCGTCGAGATCCTGTTCGAGATCGGAGAGGCTGCGGCGGAGCAGGTGCGTGCGGGCGCCGATGTGCAGCGCGGCGTAGTAGTCGGCGGCCTCGATCCAGTCGATCTCAGAGAGATTAACAAAGGCAATTTGTCCGGCTGACTTGATGGTGAGGCGATCGAATTTGCGGGGGTGATCTTTGCCCTGCGCGATCTTCTGTTTTGCGCGCGAGAGCGCGAGATCGAAGCGAGCGTTGTCGAAGGGTTTGAGGAGATAGTCGAGCGCACCGGCTTCAAAGGCGCGGAGAGCGTAGTGATCGTAGGCGGTTACGAACACGATGGCCAGCGGAAGATCAGTGCCGAGCAGTTCGAGGACGTCGAAGCCGTCACATTCAGGCATCTGGACGTCGAGAAACAGCAGATCGGGCCGGGTTTGCTTGATGATCGCAGGGGCGTCAGGGCCGGAGCCGCACTCGGCTACGATATCGATGTTCGTGTCACGGTGAAGGAGGACACGGAGGTTCGAGCGCGCGAGCGGCTCGTCGTCGACGATGACGGTGCGGATTGTTGGCGGGTCCACGGGCAAGGGCACTCCTAGTTTTCAATGAAAGGAACGGAGACGGAGACTTCAACACCGCTGGGCTGGTGGTTCTGCATCTGCAGCGCGAAAGAGTCGCCGTAGAGGCCTTGCAGGCGGGTGCGCATGTTGGTGAGACCGATGCCGGAGGCGGTCGGATTGGAAGCGGCGATCGCAGGGCCGTCGTTGTAGACAGAGAGCGTAAGGGTGCCGTTCGAGCGTGAAGCGGAGATGCGTACGAGGCCGCCTTGTGCGCGTTTGGAGATGCCGTGCTTGATCGCGTTTTCGAGCATGAGCTGCAGTATGAGCGTGGGGACTTGCGCGAGGAGCAGATCGCTGGGGACGTCGACCGCGAGCTGCAGGCGATCGACGAAGCGGACCTTCTGAATCTCAAGATATTTTTGAGCGAACTCCATCTCTTCAGCGAGAGGCACCTGTTGACGTGAGGGATCCTGCAGGAGGCGGCGGAGGAAGTCGCTGAGGCCCGCGATCATCATGACGGCGGCGTCGTTGCGGTTCTCGCGGATGAGAGCGGAGACCGAGTTGAGCGTGTTGAAGAGGAAGTGTGGCTCGATCTGACGGCGAACGGCGTCCAGTTGCGCTTTGGAGAGCTGCTCGTTAAGGCGGGCGGTTTCGGCCTGCTGACGCGCAAGGCGAGCGCGTGAATCGAGTACGGTATCCACGGCAACTATGGCCCCATAGAGGATGAACGAAGCGAACAGATGGTCGGCGGCGGCGCGCAACCACGCAGTGTGAAATCGCTGTGGCGGAGTGTTGGATGCGTAAGGATTCAGCAGCAACTCAAGGGTGCAGTACCAGGCGGTCCAGGTGAAGTTGAGGAGGAGATAAGCCGAGAGATGAAAGAGCCACGCCTTCGAGGAGCGCCATTGCGTAATGGGAAAGCGCCGGTTGAGACGCATGACAGGCCATGTGGCGAGCGCCCATGGAATCCATGCAAGGACGGCCGTGATGAAGAGCTTGCTCCAGGCATGATGCATGCCTTCGGCATGCATGGTGAGCACGCTGTCGATGGCATCCAGAAGACCAAAGCCGAACCAAACGGAGGCGATCCACAGCCAAGACGTGGAGCGGAGACCTGGGCGGCGATTGTCCATGGAGGAATCGTAGACCTGCAAGGTGCGCACAGGAAACGGGAATGCAGCGAGTGGCGGGAACGGTGCAGTGGCTGGTCTGGCCTCAGGAAGGGCGGGGACGCATACTGCCAGCATGCTTACTACAGCGAAGGTTGCGTTAGCCCTTACAGCACTGCTGGTTCCGCTGGCGAAGTTTTTTAGCGTGGTGGAGCCAGATGAGCCACAGTACACAAACGATGCGCAATTGAAATTTCCGGAGAACTATCGCGACTGGGTGTATCTGACGAGTGGATTCGACATGAGCTACAGCGCGAGCTCAGCGATGCCGGACCATCACATGTTCGATAACGTGTTCGTCAATCCAGAGGCGTACAGAGCATTCGTCGCCACAGGACACTGGCCGGACAAGACGATGCTGGTGCTGGAGGTTCGCGGCGCGCGAGGGAAGGGTTCGATCAACCAGCGCGGAGACTACCAGGGCGAGATCATGGGGCTCGAGGTGCACGTGAGAGATGATGCACGTTTTGCGGGCAAGTGGGCGTTCTTCGGATTTGATGGGGGAAGGACCGGGAAGCTGGACCCGCCTACGTCAGGTTGCTACAGCTGTCACGCGGACCATGGAGCCGTGGACACGACGTTTGTGCAGTTTTATCCGACTCTGTTGCCGATCGCGAAGCTGAAGAACACGCTTGCGGAGAAATATCTGCAGGAGATTGCAGCGCCTGAGGCGAAGCAGCCTCTTTAGCCAGTGACGAAGTTGCAGGAATGTATAAGCCCCGGTCGCGCTCCGGGGGCTTTTTTTGTGGGCCGCGATGCTAGATCGCGGAGTTGGCGAGGAATTGATCGGCCGGAGTCGATGGGAGAGGCCTGGGAACCAACGGGAGCAGGATGGAGAAGGTTGTCCCGCTGCACGGCGCATGCGCGCAGCTGCGAACGCGGACCGTCCATCCATTTTTGCGGGCGAGCTCGGCCGTGACCCAGAGGCCGAGGCCGGTGCCGGTCTCACCTTTGGTGGTGACGAAGGGCTCGAAGATGCGCGAGAGGAGATGCTGCGGGATGCCGGTACCGTTGTCAGCGATGGTGACGCGCGCCATGAACCGGCCGGGCCGCCAAGAACGTTCTTCTGTGGATATGCGAACGGCGAGTCTTCCGCCGGTGCGCATGGCATCGAGCGCGTTGCCGATGATGTTGGCGAGGACCTGGCGGAGCTCGCCGAGAGACGCGGTGAGGAGCACGGAGGATGCGCGAATCTGTTTGTTGATCTGAACGCCGGCCGCATTCAGGCGCGAGTTATAGAGCGACAGAACGGAGTCGAGCACCTTGACGAGGTCAACGGTCGAGGGGTGGCTGGGCTCACGATAGAAACGCAGCGTGTGTCTTGTAATCTCTGTCACGCGGGCGAGTTCCTGATCGGCGAGCATGATGTAGTGACGCACGACGTCCGGGGATTCTTCCGAGCGCGCGAGATAGAGAAGGTTAGTGACGGATTCGAGCGGGTTATTAATCTCATGGGCGATGCTGGCGGCAAGGCGGCCGGTGACGGCGAGCTTCTCGGAGCGGCGTAACGCCTCCTGGGCGATCTCGGCCTGCTGGATCTGGTCGCGAATCTGATATTGACGCTGGCGTCCGCGGATGGCCATTTCCAATGTGCTCAGGAGGGTTTCGGGACGGATCGGACGCTCGAGCAGAAGAACGTTCCCGAGAGGCTGCCGAAGCTGTCTTAGGCGTTCGCTCTCGACGGTGACGCGTCCGGCCGCGGTGAGAAGGATGAGAGGGAAATCGGACCAGGGCGGCTGCTCAGTGAGCACCGGCTTGAGCTGATCGACGGCGTCTCCGCTGCAGGCCTCTTCGGCAAGAACCGAAGCACCGGCTCCGGCGCGTATCTCCTGGCACAGCTCTGTGATGTTCTGGACGATTTGACAGGGGGAGCCAGACCGTTCGATGACTGCGGAGATGAGTTGCGCGTCCCTGCCTGTCGGGGCAAGCACGATTGTGCGGATCTCGTGAGCCGGACGTTTATTGGCCGGAAACAGGGTCACTCTCCTTTGAAGCGGGTCCAACATACGTTGGATGTCCGGTGAGCACACCCTCGAAGTTGGTTAGAACCGGACCGACGCTTACCATGCCATCCTGAAAGACAAGCTCGCGAATCGTACGCTCATGCCGGCCGCTGCGCTTCTTGACGACGGAGAGAGCCTGATAGACGCTGCCAGCGCGTTCAAAGTAGCGGAAGAGGAGGACGGAATCGGCGAGATAGCTGATGTCGATGGGGGACTGGGCAATGCCGATGAATCCGTGCTGGGCAAGAGTAATGAGGCTGGCGACGCCCTGCTGTCCGAGATAGGAGAAGAGCTCGTGCAGCTGCATCGCCAGGAATCGCTCGTCGGGCATCGCGTTCAGGAAGCCATTCATGCTATCTATAACGACAATCGAGAGGTGGTTCTGCTCGACGAGATGGCGAATGCCGGCAATAAACTCGCCTGGCGAGAGCTCGGCGGGATCGACCTGCTGGATCGTGAGCGTACCGTTTTCCATATACGGCGCGGGATCCATGTCGAGGTTCTGTCCACGTGTGATGAGGGTTGAGAGGGACTCATCGAAGGTGAAGATGGCGGCCTTTTCGCCGCGCTGGGCAGCGGAGACGGCATAGCGCAGGGCAATCGTCGATTTACCGCACCCGGCAGGACCCATCAGGAGGGTGTTGGTGCCGGTGTCGATGCCGCCGCCGAGGAGGTCGTCGAGCTCCTTGAGGCCGCTGGGGACCTGCTTGTGGACGAAGCCGGGCTTATGCTCGGCGGCTATGAGTCGGGGAAAGACCTCGAGGCCGCCGGTGCGGATCGTGTAATCGTGGAAACCTTCACGGAAGCGTGAGCCGCGCAGCTTGCGAATGGCGACGCGACGGCGGGCGATGCCGAAGTCGCGCTCGAGGGCCTGCAGCTTCAGCACGCCGTGCGCGACGGACTGGACCTGCAGATCGTCCTCAGAGACTTCGGAGGTGCGGTCGTCAAGAAGGAGCACGGTTGAGTTCCGGCCGGCGAAGTGACGTTTGAGCGCGAGGATCTGGCGACGATACTTGAGCGGATCACGCGCCAGCATGCGGAACTCTGAAAGCGAGTCGAACACCACGCGTTCCGGATTGAACGCATTGACCTGCTTGATGATGGCAGTCATCGTGTCCGCGAGCTCAACCTCAGAAGGGTGAAAAACGGTGTACTGGGCTTCGGGACTCAACTCCTCATCGGTGGGAATCATCTCGCAGACGACAATTGGAGAGAGCGACCAGCCGTGCGATGCGGCGACCTGATCGAGCTCGGTCTTCGATTCCGACAGCGTGACGTACATGCAGCGCTCGCCGCGCTTAGTCCCTTCCAGCAGAAACTGCATGGCGATGGTGGTCTTGCCGGTACCGGGATCCCCTTCCAGCAGATAGAGATGACCGGCGGGCAAGCCACCGCCAAGGATGTCGTCAATCCCAGGCACACCGGTGCTGATACGGCGTTCTGAGAGAAAAATATTTTGAGAATCGTTGGGCTCAGTCGAGGGGTTCGCTTTCATGGAAGCCGAGGTCTCCGCAGAGGGAATCAGGGACTTAGAGAAGTTTACGTAGCCGGGACGTGTCGTCGAAGCGACGAACCCTAGATTCCGAACCGTACATCATAGAAGCTTCAGGTGGGATGCCGCGCATCGGGAGTGGGTTGGTTCTATGCTGTCTGTCTCAAGACCTCTCCAGTTTCTGTCCCGCGGCTCATGCGTAGTTGCTTCAAGCGATCGGCGCGCCGGCTGCCCGGTAGATGGCTTCGATCGCAAGCATGTCAGCGAGGCCTTCCTCGCCGGGCGTGTCGGGCGTACGGTTGTTGCGGATGCAGGCGGCGAAGTGGTCGGCTTCGGCCGTGAACTGATCGTACTGGCCAGTAACCGGATAGCCACCTGAGACATCCCCGTTGCGTGTGTGGCCGTTGAAGGTGTACTTCACATCGCCGTAGTAGAAGGCGGGCTCAATGTGGATGCGACCTTTGGAGCCGTCGATTTGAACGAATGCCGGGCCATCCATGCCGTAGGAGGAGCCGCAGTTGGCGAGGATGCCGGAGGGGAACTTCATGACCCACTCAACAGTCTGCTCGACCTGCGCGAAGCGGGGACCTTTCTCCATGGTCGAGACCATCGCGCGGAAATCGTTGGGCTCTTCCGCGCATAACCAGCGGATGGCGTTGAGCGGATAGATGCCGAGGTCGAGCAGTGAGCCGCCGCCGGCGAGCGCGCGGTTGAGTCGCCACTCGCCCGCCTTTTTCTGGCCGTAGAATCCGCCCTGGAAGCCGACGAGGTCGCCGAGGTCGCCATCGTGAATTATCTTGCGGATCTGGGCAAAGGTGGGGTCGTAGTGCACGCGATAGGCAATCATCAGTTTGACGTTATGCGCGCGGCAGGCGTCGATCATCTTGCGGCACTCGGCGGAGGAGATGGCCATCGGCTTTTCGCACAGGACGTGTTTGCCGGCCTCGGCGCCGCGGACCGTGTACTCGCAGTGCATGGAGTTGGGGAGGCCGATGTAGACGGCCTCGATGGCGGGGTTGTCGCGGATTTTGTCATAGGTCTCGTAGGTGTAGATGGAGCTCTGCGGGAGCTTGTACTGCGCGGCGTATTTCGTACCCTTCTCCGCAGGGTGACCGGTGACGATGCCGGTGATGATCGCGTTGGGTGTGCGATCACAGGCCTGCATGAAGATTTTGGAGATGTCGCCAATACCGACGGGAGCGAAGCCGACCGGCTTGGGCAATGTAGGCGCTCCGGTGACGGAGGTCGCGGGCTTCTGCGCGGGAAGACGCGTAGCGGCGAGGGTGAGGGCGGAAAGCGTGGTGAAGGCGCGGCGATCCATGAGGCTCATGGGCATAAATGTACGCTCCTGGAGTGCAGTGCAGATGTTGGTGGACCGCAATTTTCAGGGTTGGGAGAAAAGCGGCATGCGTCCCAAAACGCTGGTGCGCAGCTTGTATACGCTGTGCGAGGCGCAGATGTAGAGCGTTTTGCCGTCGTCGCCCCAGGCGAGGTTTGCGGCGACCTCTGGGAGCTTAATCTGGCCGAGCACTTTGCCCTGCGGGGTGATGACGCGAATGCCGCCGGGGCTTGAAGCCCAGAGGTTCCCATGCGTGTCGAGCTTCAGACCGTCAGGAACGCCGTGCTCGGGTGAGGGCTGGAAGTCGATGAGCATCGTTCCCGAGCCGACGGTGCCGTCGGGGTTGACGGGGTACTTCATGTACATCATGTGCGGGCCGGAGTTTGCGACGTACATCGTCTTTCCGTCTTCAGTGAGCGTGATGCCGTTGGGAAGCGTTAGATCGCGGATGACAAGCGTGAGCTTGCCATCTTTGTAGTGGTACACGCCGTTGAAGGGCAGCTCCTTGGCAGGATCCTTGTCCATGCCTTTGAGGCCATAGGGCGGGTCAGTGAAGTAGAACGAGCCGTCTTTGGCGAAGATGATGTCGTTCGGACTGTTCAGATGCTTGCCTTCGTAGTTTTCGAAGAGTGTTTCAACTTTGAGGTGATCGTCAGGACCGATGAGGTGGACGACGCGGCGGCCGTCCTGCTCGCACATGACCACACTGCCTTGAGCGTCGGGGGCGTTCCCGTTCGGGCCTTTGAAGTTGGCGAAGCCTGAAGCCGAGGTGAGGAGCTCGGTGATGTGACCGTCTGGCGTAGTGGCGCGCAGCTTGTTTGCGGGGCCATCCACAAACCACAAGCGGCCATGTCTCCACTGCGGGCCTTCGGTGAAGTTGAAGCCGCTGGCGACGAGCTCGGGCTTGGCGGCGGGTGGGATGAGTGCGTCGAGTGCGGGGTCGAGTCGCAGAATGGATGGTTCGGGTACGGCAGACGTCGCGGCGGGCTTTGCGTCAGGCGTTCCATTATTCATATGAAGTGAGATGACAATCACTGCTGCGGCGGCGAGTTTGAGGGCGAGCGGCATGCGAGCCATGCTACGTCACGTCTGGCTCGCGTGCACCTGCTATGCTCGGGTCGATGACGCTCGACGTAAAGCCGAGGATGAGAGCGGTCGCGGGCGCGACAGCTGCGCTTGTCCTGCTGACGGCGATGAACTTCGTCAACTACCTGGACCGCTATATTCTTCCCGGCGTGCAGGAACAGATTAAGCACGAGTTCACGCTGACGGACAGCCAAATTGGGTCGCTGACATTGTGGTTCATGGTCGCGTACGTCTGCGCCTCGCCGATTACGGGCTGGCTTGGCGACCGCTTTCCGCGCAAGCCGATGATCGTGATTGCTGCGCTCGGGATTGCGGCGGTGAACTTCTTCACGGCGAGTGTGCACAGTTATATGTCGCTGAACCTGCGCCACGCGGCGCTTGGGATCGGCGAGGCGTGTTTCGGCGTGTTTGCGCCGGCGCTGCTGGCGGATTTCTTTTCGGAGTCGCAGCGGAATCGCGCGATGACGATCTTCAACATTGCGCTGCCGGTGGGAGCGGCTGCGGGGTACGAGGCGGGTGCGTGGGTTGCCGCGCATCACGGCTGGAGGATGAGCTTCATCACCAGTGCGGTTCCGGGTGTGCTGATGGCGGTGCTGATTCTGTTCCTGATGCGTGAGCCGCGGCGGGTTGACAGAACGCATGAGCGCGCGAGGACCGATAAGGCCAGTGTGCTGTCGCTGGTAAAGAACGGGCCGTACCTGACATCGATTCTCGGGTACGCGGCGGTCACGTTTTCGCTGGGAGGAATCTCGTGGTGGATGCCGTCGTTCCTGCACCGCGAAGCGGGGTACTCGATTGAGGCGGCGGGCGCGCTGATGGGGCCGATCATCGTCGTGGCGGGGCTCGGTGGCACGGCGCTGGGCGGATGGGTAGCGCAGGTGTGGTCGAGAAGGACCGCGAAGGCGCTGTACCTGGTGCCGGCGATCAGCGCGGTACTGACGATTCCCCCGGCGATCCTGTGCTTCTTTGGGCCGAGAGCGTGGATTGTGCCGTCACTCTCGGCCGCGGTGTTTTTGATCTTCCTCGGGACGGGGCCGGTGAATGCGGCAACGCTGAATGCGGTTCCGGATGGTTTGCGTGCCACCGCGATGGCAGGGCAGTTGTTCATGATCCATGTGTTGGGCGACATGCCTTCGTCAAAGGTAATTGGCATTGTCAGCGACCACACCAATCTGCGCCTGGGAATGGCTGTCACGCTGATCTCCTTCGCGGTGGGTGGGGTAATCTTCTTTATCGGCGCGAGAATTGCGCCCGAGCTCCGCGACGTCGAGGCTCCGGCGCCTGCATGATCTCACCCGCGTGGCGCGTGGCCGCCGAGTACGGCGAGTGGCTGCTGGCTGTGCTCTGGCTCTGGAGAACGAATGAAGCGATCCGGCGCATCGGCCAGGTGCCGGACATCTCCGAGCGGGAGTGGGACCTGATTCCGCCGGAAGGTGCAGCGCCATCGCTCACTGTCGTCGTGCCGGCGCGGAATGAGGCAGAGAACATTGGCGCGACGCTGGGGACGCTGATCGCACAGCAGTACAACAGCCTCCGCGTGCTCGCAATCGACGACCGCTCGACAGACAAGACGCGGCAGATTGTGGATGAATTTGCGGCGCGCTACCCGGAACAGATCGGGGCAATCCACGTCGACTACCTTCCGGAAGGATGGCTGGGGAAGACGTTCGCGCTCGAAGTTGGCACACGAAACTCGTCGAGTGAATATTTGCTCTTCACGGATGGCGATGTGCTCTTCTCGCCTTCGTCCCTACGCAGAGCGATGGCGTATGCCGCAATGACGCAGGCCGATCACGTTGTGGTATTTCCGACGCCTGAGGTGAAAGGCCGAGGGGAAGGGTTGATGCTCAGCTTCTTCGCCGTGCTTGGCATGTGGATCACGCGGCCGTGGCGCGTGAGCGATCCGTTGGCGAGGCACGATGTCATCGGTGTGGGCGCGTTCAACCTGGTGCGTCGTGAGGCGCTCGAGGTGCTTGGTGGATGGGAGCCGCAGCGGTTGGCGGTGGTTGAAGATGTGACCCTGGGCCGCAGGATGAAGGCCGCCGGGCTGCGGCAGCGCGTTGCGTTCGGGCCGGAACTTGTGCTGGTGCACTGGGCCAAGGGAGCGCGCGGCATCGTGCGCGGACTTACGAAGAATCTGTTTGCGAGTGTTAACTTCACATCGCCGCTGATGCTACTCGCATGCGCGGCCGTGCTGATTCTGTTTCTTGCGCCGCTAGCGGGCCTTGCGTGGTGGCCGACGATGCTCCCTGCGCTGATGTCCGTCTGCTGCATCGCCGCGTCGTACCGCATGATGAGCGAGCGCAGCCGCATCGATGCACGCTATGGATGGCTCTATCCGGCGGCAGTGTTTGTGATGGCGTGGGCGATGCTGCGCTCGATGCTGTCGGTGTGGGCGCGGCGCGGGGTGATGTGGCGCGGAACTTTCTATCCACTGCGGGAACTGAGAATGCATAACAGCCCGTGGCAGTGGGAGCGCAGCGCAGCTCGGGCGCGGCGAGCAGAGGAAACAGGACGATCCCGCGCCGGTGCAAGACTGCTTGCGTTGTGGCCGGCTCTGCGAAGGAAAGAGCGCAAGAAAGAGCGCTGAGGGATTAGTTCGGAAGTTGTGAGGAGTTGGTGATGCCGAACATCTGGAGCAGCGTCTGGCTTGCTTCCAGAGCATCGCGGGATTTGAAGTCCGAATCGAGCTGCAGGATGGAAGCCTGCGGTGCAATTGCTGCAAGCTCCTGTGCGACTGTGTCCGATGGAAGTTGAGTGGTACACGGTCCGACGAGGATATGATCTGGGCGATCGACGCGGAGCAGCAACTTCGCGTCGCTGAAGGAGCAGGTCGTCCGCACGCTGAATCCGTGCTGCGAGAGGACGGTCCGCGCAAAGGTGCACAGGTCGGCCGATGGGTCGAAGATGAGCAGACGAGGCCCGGGTTCCGCCGGTTTTTCAGGGGAGGGGCGGCCGAGGAACGACTGGATGGCCTCGTCCTCGTTTGCAAAGGTGGGGATGATCGTGCGGACCCTGGTGAGGTCGAGCAGGTTTGTGACGAAGGGTGGTGAACCGGCGAGATGAATGGCGCCACCGCGTTTTGCTACACGCGTCGAATGGCGCACCAGCAAACCTAGGCCCATGCTGTCCAGCCGTGAAATACCACTCACGTTGAGCACGATTCGCGAGAAAGTTCGTTCGGCATGGTCAAGTGTGGCATCGAGAGCCTGCTCTTCCTCCCCGTGCACAATGGGCCCGGCGCATTGAACGACGTACACACTTCCGTAGTGACGCGTGCTGAGGGTAAGCGGCATAGAGGCTCGCATGGCACCCGACAATCGACAGGATGTCCGCTACAGCGTACACCCGTCCATGAAGCGATGTGAATTCTTGGCAGCGGGAGGCTGCCGGGGCTGGACCTCGACGGCCTGCCGTCCGTAGCGCTTTTCGGCTAGACTTCCACGGGCTGCCGCCCGTATTTCCGCTCGACGTAGTCGTCGAGGATAACTTGGAACTCCTCCACGATGTGGTCGCCTTTGAGCGTGGTGAAGAGTTTGCCGTCAACATAGACCGGAGCCTTGGGTTCTTCGAACGTGCCGGGAAGGGAGATGCCGATGTTCGCGTGCTTGGACTCGCCGGGCCCGTTCACGACGCAGCCCATCACGGCGAGCTTCAGCTCCTCAACACCGGGATAATTCTTCTTCCACTCCGGCATCGACTCGGTGAGATAAGACTGGATGCGTTGCGCCAGCTCCTGGAAGTAAGTCGAAGTGGTGCGTCCGCAGCCGGGGCAGGAGGTGACCTGCGGCATGAAGCTGCGGATGGAGAGCGATTGCAGAATCTGCTGCGCGCAGCGGACCTCTTCGGCTCGGTCGGCGCCAGGTTCAGGCGTAAGCGAAACGCGAATCGTGTCGCCAATCCCGTTCAGCAACAATGGCGCAAGGCCGGCCGTCGAGGCGACAACACCCTTCATGCCCATGCCAGCTTCGGTGAGGCCGAGGTGCAGCGCGTAATCGCAGCGTCGCGCGAGTTCGGTGTAGACGTCGATGAGATCGCGGACGTTAGAGACTTTCGCGGAGAGGATGATCTGGTCCCGGCGCAGACCGTAACGCTCGGCCGCCGCAGCATTGTCCAGCGCGGAGACGACCATCGCCTCCATCATGACGTCGCGCGCGTCTAGAGGCTGGCTCGACTTTGAGTTGTCGTCCATCATGCGCGTCAGCAGCGCCTGGTCCAGCGAGCCCCAGTTAACACCGATGCGTACCGGTTTCTGGTTCTCAACGGCGCACTCCACCATGGTGCGGAAGTTGTCGTCATCCTTGCGGCCAATTGAGACGTTGCCGGGATTGATGCGGTACTTGGAGAGCGCCTTCGCGCAGTCAGGGTACTTCCGCAGCAGCAGGTGGCCGTTGTAGTGGAAGTCGCCGACGATGGGCGTCTCCCAGCCCCTCTTGCGGATGCCTTCGACGATGTAGGGCACAGCCTTGGCGGCGTCGTCATTATTGACGGTGACGCGGACGAGCTCGGAACCTGCGCGGGCGAGCGAGGCTACCTGCTGGATGGTGGATTCGACGTCGGCGGTGTCGGTGTTGGTCATCGACTGCACGATGACGGGGGCGTCAGACCCGACGCGGATGCCGCCGATATTGACCGTCACGGCAGGACGACGCTGGATAGATGGCATAACCTCCATTTTACCAGCCTGAGGGGCACGAATGAGGTCCAGGCAGCGGGCTGCAGGACGGGCTCTTCATGCGTAACCCGGTGAACGCAAACAGCTTGGCTTACATCTCATGGAACGGAGTCCAGTGAAGGAGTGAGCGATGAAGTCATTGAGGAACCCTACGAAGCTGAAGCCGGTGGAGAAGGGCGATGTCGTCCAGGTGATCGTAGAGACGCCCGCGGGCAGTCGCAACAAATTCAGCTTCGACGTAGAGCAGGGAATCTTCGCGCATAAGGCGACCCTGCCGGCGGGGATGACGTTTCCTTACGACTTCGGCTTCCTGCCCCAGACCATTGCGCCCGACGGCGACCCGATCGACGTGCTGCTCCTGATGGACGAGCCCGCGTTTCCCGGAATCGCGGTGCGCGGGCGTTTGATCGGCGTCATTGAGGGACAGCAGCTTGACGGGAAGAAGAAGATTCGCAATGACCGCCTCGTCGTCGTGTCCGAGATCAGCCATCAATACGAGAATGTACGAAAGATAAAAGATCTCCCGGATAAGTGGACCGACGAGGTCGAGGAGTTCTTTGTGAACTACCACGATATGGAAGGCAAGAAGTATCAGTTGCTTGGCACCAAGGGCGTCAGCGAGGCGCAGCGGTTGATTCGCAAGGCGCGGCGAGCGGCTCAATAGGACGAGCGGCTACTCAATCTTTCGTGCCGGTGTCGACCTGCAGGTTTTCGATCGCGTTCGAGAGATCGGTTTTGGCGGCATTCAGTGCAGCCGTTTTGCTGTCCAGCTCGGCCTGAGTCGCGCGCAGCCTGTCTTCGGTATCGTTCAGGTCGCGGATGAAACGCCCGCTCGCGGATTTGTCGGCGTCCTTCAGCGCGGTGACATTGGCACGCTCACGGTCCTCCTCTTCGCGCAGCGATCTCAAGCGGGTGTTCGTGTCGTCGACTGCGGCCTGAGCATCGGCCACTTTGCGGCGTGAATCGAGAACAGGCTGCAGCGCGGCGATGAGCGCGGGGTTGTCTTTCGACTGCTCAAGGATGTAGGTGAGTTGCGAGTCATTGGAGTTCAGGAGCGAATAGGTGACGACGCTGCGGTGGTGTTCGCCGATGTAGCGCTTCATTGTGCCGCCGGCAGGTACGGTCAACCGATAACGCGCAACCGAGGCGGTGGTTTCATCGGGTTTGGAGTCCTCGTCGAAGACGTAGGGCGGGTTCAGCTTGTACTCGAGCACGACAGTCCGCGGGGTGGACGCCGCGTTGTGGACGACGTAGGTGATCTCCTGGGTCGTGGTGTGATGCAGCCGGAGAACGCCTTTCGCGGCGGTGATCTGAGTGGTGTGCTGGTCGGAGTGCTGATTCTCCGCCGCGACGTGCACTGCCTGGTCGGCCGCGTAAGAGACGAGCCGCTTCTCGTCGGGATGGATGGGATCGAGCAGGCCCTCGCCGCCGAAGTTGCCGTCTTCGACGATGGAGAATGATCCGCGGTCGAGTGTGAGGCCGGAGTTGTTGGTGAGCCAGAGTGCGCGCAGCGGCTGCGAGATCGAGGAGCCGCTCGCCGAAACGAGCGTCACGGATTCCGCTGGGATTTTTACCTGCAGGATGGGCACGAGTGCCGACTCATTCTTTCGGATCGTGATTGGCTGGTTGATCTGATACTCGAAGAAATCGTCGAAGCCGGCGGTTTGGGTATCGGGTGCGATTGACGCCACTGCGGATTCTTCGTACGAAACTGGAGGGGGTAAGGCGGCCGCAACGGGACCGGCGAAGGCCCTATTTCGGCCGCTTATCCCGCCTACAATGCCGCCTGGCGCGCCTCCTGCCATTCCGGACATGCCTGCCACGCCTTGTGACATCGCCATCTTCGCTGGAGCGGCCAGCTCGTTCTGGCTAATTAGGTCATGCTCTTCCAGGCTGCTGTCGTGGGTCTGCGGCGTAAGCTGCGCTTCCTGCGCGATCGGAATCTCCGGGCGGCGCGAATAGATCGGCTGCGAGAGCGGCTGGATGAAGCTCTGCGGGGCACCGGCAATCAGCGAGAGCTGGACGTTGTCCCAGTCGGCGCCGGTGGTGTTGTCGACCACGGACCAGCCCTGCAACGTCGCTTGTTGTGCCGGTGAGTTGGAATTCGTAAAGAGAATGCGGTAAGTCGACTTCCAGATTGGCACCTCGGAGATATAGCTGACGCGCAGTTCGCGCGTGCCGGTGCCGCGATCCGCGAGCGTCAGGTGGCGCAGCCCCTGCGAGCGGTTCGCGTCAATGAGCTGCAGGTAACGGTTTACGTCGTTGTGCAAAGAGCTATCGAGCAGCCGCATTGAGGTGGCGGGCGTGAGTTCTACGGTGCGTGTTTCGCCGCTGTCCGAGACGATAGTGATGAAGTATCGGTCGATGTTTTTTGCGCCAGAGCTGTCGTCGGGCTTCGCGGGTCCGGAGCGCGCTTCGACAGAAAGCAGCCGTCTAGTAATGGAAACGGCACCGGAGTGCACCTCGACCCGGGCGCCTCGGATGGCCGAGTAGAAGTCGGATGCCGTGGGGTTGTCGTCCAGCGACAGCGGCAG
>Ga0070741_10003994_pt1 | contig 35209 bp, 27 predicted proteins | sample Coa_R1_4_FD_66440 | JGI IMG/M metagenome (GOLD analysis project Ga0070741, IMG submission 66440) | Surface soil microbial communities from Centralia Pennsylvania, which are recovering from an underground coalmine fire - Coalmine... | ecosystem: Environmental > Terrestrial > Soil > Unclassified ... | reverse complement strand
CCAGCGGCGCACGAAGTCGATCACTTGATCGCGCGTGTCGTGGGGCACCCATTGGCTCTTCAGATCTCCCCAAGACTTTTTTTTAGCGCCACGTGCTCTTCCATCAGCTCCGCCAGCACCTCGTCCTTCTTCTTCAGCTTGCCTTCCAGAAAGGCGATACGCTGCTCGCGGACCTCGACCTGCTTGCCGGCCCGCGGCGCCGGCCCGAAGGCCGCCGCCCCGTTCTCAAAGAACTGTTTCAACCAACGGTAGAAAACCGTGGGGTGGAGGTGATGTTCGTCGCACAGGGTGGAAACCGGAATCTTGTCGATCAGATGCCGGCGCAGAATGGCTACCTTCTCCTCGGGGCTGTGATGCTTGCGCTCGTTGCTCATGAGTCCTCTCCGTTGTAGCTATCTTAAGGGGAGAACTCTCCATTTTCAGCTGAGGCAGGATAGTCGCCTCGAGTGTGCCACCTCGATCTCCTGGATTGCTGGCGCGCGGGTCTGAACTGAAAGGTCTGTGTCAACCAGCGACTTGGTCGAGCCTGTATTCATCCGGAAGCATAAACCGTGAAGGTGTTCTCCCACTTGCAGTGGGTCTCGCGGTCGATCCACAAGCCGTCCTTTGCCACGCGGAAAACAGCGTTAATAGCATCCAGAAGTTGCATTACTTCAAAGTGGATATTGAGCGGCTTGGCCGGCGGCACGCCTGGCACTATAGCGTAAAGGCCGGAGCCTGAATACCTTCGGGAGAGGCCCAACTCTGCCGCCTTATCCCGCATCTCGGGCAAGTCAAAAAGGTAAGTTTCTGCAGTTATGGGATCCCTTGCATCGCCTTAAAGGAACGAACGCATCCAGCTCGCCTCGAATCAGTCAGGAGGCATTCTCGGCAAACACGTCTGCGAAAACGAATCCGTCTCGCTCGACGACCTCGCCCACGCGAACCGGTAGGGGCTTCTTGAACATGGGCCCCGCGAAGGCGAGCGTGTGAAACTCGCCGTTCTCGCCGCAGGGGTCTGTGGCAGGAGGGAGTTCGGCGAGCAGCCGCGCATCGTACAGCCTGCCCGCAAATGAACGGCCGAGTTTCGCCGGGTCGATGCAAGTCAGGTAGGCCTGCAAGCCGCTCTCGACCATCTCCCGAGCGAGCGCCCGTGTTTCCAGCCCCCAGAGCGGAAACAAAGGAGTCATGGAGCAGGCGGCAAGCTTCTCCTCTCGATACTTCCGGATATCCTCTAGAAACAGGTCGCCGAATATCACATGGGTGACGCCTTCCGCCCGCGCTCTGGCCATGGCCTCAGCCATGGCAGCCTCGTACACACTATTGGGGCAGGCGTCAGGAATGGGAACCTTTTCGAGCCGCAGTCCAAGCGCTTCGGCCTGCATGTCCAGGATCTGCTCGCGGACGGCGTGCATCGCTACTCGAGCGTAGGCAGTGTTGATCGTGGTGAGCAGGGCGGTGACTTCGTACTGCCCCTGCTGGCGCACGAAGTGAAGTGCCCAGGCGCTGTCTTTTCCGGTGCTCCAGGCCATCCAGGCTTTTGGTTTAATCAATGAATATCCTCGTTCAATCGTCGGGCACGGGCACTTGTCGTCAGCGATTTCAATTGTCGCCCTTTAAGATGTCTCAGTTGCTCGTTGACAGCCATGCTGAGCTAAATCCAGGGTTCCCGGGCTGCGCTCAGTCGGACGGTGCGTTATAGCTCCTCAAGTAAACAAATTCCGGCCCCCTCAGCAGCCCTTTTACAGAAAGAACCGTGACGGTGAACCTATTGCGGCACGATCAAGCCTTTCTTCACAGCGTAAAGAACCAGCTCTGCGGTCTTATGCATGCCGAGCGTCTCCATCACGTGCGCGCGATGCACGGCCACGGTATTCACGCTGATATTCAGCAGGGCGGCGATTTCCTTATTGGATTTCCCCTGGGCAATGAGCTGCAACACTTCCTTCTCGCGCAGCGTGAGACGCTCGTAAGGTTCCTGGGACTGGTCGTGGAAGGTCCCCGCTTTGAGGCTCTCAATCAGGAGATTGGAAATGCCCGGGCTCATGTAAGCGCCGCCCTCGGCGATGGCAATGATAGCGCGCGTAAGGTCCACTTCGATGGCGTTCTTCAGGATGTATCCTTTTGCGCCCACTTCAAACGCCTTGCGAACGTAGGCCTCGTTCGAGTACATGCTCAGGATCAGAACCTTGGTGTCGGGCAGCTCCTTGAGGATTTCCGCCGTGGCCTCAAGTCCACCCAGTTCCGGCATGGAGAGATCCATGACCACGATGTCGGGCTTGAGCTGGCGGCACTGCTCGATGGCCGAGAGGCCGGTACTCGCCTCACCCACCACGGCAATGCGCGGCTCGTCCTCAAGCATTCGCCGGAATCCCTGGCGCACCAACGTATGGTCCTCCGCCAACAGGACGCGAATCTTCTTTTCAACGTTATTGGTCATGATTGTTTAGCCTACCTTTTCCGCCGCGGTACGGAGCGCGTTACGGTCGATCGGAATGCGGATCTTCACCACGGTCCCCTTTCCCGGCGCGGAGCGGATGGTGAAGGTGCCGTTCAAGTGCTGGGCGCGCTCCTTCATTCCCATGAGCCCGATCCCGTCGCCGGGCGCCCGTTCGAGGTCGGGCGAGGCCGCAAAGCCCACGCCGTTGTCCCGAACCTCGAGCGCCAGCTCGTCCCCATTCTCGCGCAGGGTCACCCAAGCCTCCTGCGCCTTCGCGTGCCGCGCCACATTATTGAGCGCCTCCTGAAGGATGCGGTAAATGTGAATTGCATCTTCCCGCGGGTAGAAACCTTCGGAAAGCTGCCGCTCAAAGTGTACCTGAATTCCTGTCTGGCGGGAAAACTGCCTAACGAACCACTCAAGCGTCTGCTCCAGGCCGAAGTCATCCAAAATCGCAGGGCGGAAGATCTGCGAGCTATCGCGGACGCTTTCGAGCGTTTCCGCCACAATCTTCCTCACCTTCTGCACTTCCTGGATGAAAATCGAATTCTTGTCCAGGCCCTTCTGTTCGGCTCGGCTCAGCATGCTCCCGATGGCGGTCAGAATCTGGCCGAACTCATCGTGCAGGTCGCGCGCCACCCGCTTCAGTGTGTCTTCCTGCACCTCAATCAGCTTCCAGGAGAGGCGGCTGAGCTGCTCCGATTGCGCCTGCAGCCGCTCCGCCAAGTGGTGCAGGCGCTCAAATGTTTTCCGGTTAGCTTGCAGCGTGTACAAACCCGTTCCGAAGGCCACCAGGAAGAGGATCCAGATGAGGACCAGGATGTCCTTCTTGACTTTGCCGTAGACAAGCGTGACGCGCTGAGCCGCCTCTTTCTGCGCCTGCTCATTCAAGGTCAGCAATCCGGAGACAATGCGCGCAATGATTTCGCGCTTGCTTTCGAGGTCGGAGCGTATCATATATCGGGCTGTCGCCTCGTGCCCCTCGTCGGCAAGCTGGAACGCCAGGTCGGCGCTCATCCAGAAATCACTGAGCACATCCCGCAACTGGCTGCGTTTTTCGTTTCCGGCAGACGTGGTCACCGCGTACTGGCCCTCAAGACGCAACGCCTCATCCATGTCCACCCGCACGCGGTTGAACTCGCCGCGCCAGTAGAGGATAGGGTAGCGGCTCTCGGGAAGCGTCATATCCCGCAAAGAGACCGCGAGCCGGTAGGCGCTGTCCTGAAGGCGCAGGAGTTCGAGAGACGCCTGCCGGTTGCGCTGTACTACATTGACCTGAAAGTCCTCGAGCCAGCGGATCTCCCGGAACGTATAGCCCGCGAAGACCAGGAAGATGGCGAGGGTGATGCACAGGCCCAGCCACAGCCGCGCCGAAGGCGAAGGAATCTCCTTGAGCAGGTCGTGTTCAGTTTGAGGCTTTGCCATGGAGCTGGCAGCGCGGACCTCCGTTTTCGAGTTCCGCGGCACTCTGTTGAATTTGCAGCCAAAAACCGCAGCCCCCCCGCTAGGTCCGGGTTACATGGCTGCCCGCCACTTAACGATAGCGCATTGACACGCCAGCGGCAAATAGAGAACTCTTATCAAAGGGGTGCATTTGAGACCTGCTCCCCAAAGTCTGGGGCCTTCCCGTTTGCATTCGACCGCGAACCGCGGACCCTTCGCTCCTCTCAGGGCTGGCTCTACAATGCCGGTCGCGCTACCTGCCGGCAAGCCTCCTGCGAGTGGCTGCGGCAGCTTTGCAGTCATGGTACATTGGGGTCGGCAGGGTACTATCCATGTCAATCTCGATTCGATGCACGGTTATGTTGGCGGCGGCCGTCTTCCTCGTGGGTTGCGGAGGAAATTCCGGCCCAGGTTCCAATTCGGGTGACAATTTTGTGCCACCTCCCCCGCTGGGTCTTGCCGATTTCGTCAGCGGGCTCAACGCCCCGGTGGGCTTCGAAGTGCCGGATGACGGATCGGACCGCATCTTCATCGTCGAGCAGGGAGGCAGGATTCGAATTATCCAAGGGGGAATGCTGCTTCCCGCGCCTTTTCTGGACCTCACATCCAAGGTTGAGTCCGGCGGCGAGAAAGGGCTGCTGGGACTCGCGTTCCATCCGAATTTCACCGGCGCGCGCCGGTTCTACGTTAACTACACGCGGCGACTGGGCACGGGACAGCTTCAATCCGTTATCGCAGAGTACGCAGTCTCGGCAACTGACGCTAATCAAGCTGACGCCTCAAGCGAGCGGCCATTACTCGTGATCGATCAGCCCTTCGATAACCACAATGGCGGCCAACTCGCTTTCGGGGTGGACGGATTTCTCTACATTGGTCTTGGAGATGGGGGGAGCGGCGGCGACCCGTTCGGAAACGGCCAGAACAAGAATGTTCTGCTAGGCAAGATCTTGCGCATCGGAGTGGACCCGCCGTTTACCTCCGGCAAACCGTATGCGCTGCCGGCGGACAACCCATTTGCCAGCGGGGGCGGAGCGCCGGAGGTCTGGGCTTTCGGGTTGCGCAACCCATGGCGTTTTTCCTTTGACCACTCTGCCGGCCGCCTCTTCGCCGCGGACGTGGGGCAGGATAACTGGGAAGAAGTAGACTTGATCAAGCCGGGTGGCAACTACGGGTGGAACATCATGGAAGGAACACATTGTTATCCGCCCGACGTATCGAGCTGCGACAGGACCGGCCTCATTCTGCCGATCGCCGAATACGGTCATGACGCAGCGGGCGGCACGGCGATCATCGGGGGATTCGTCTATCACGGTTCGCAGATTGCCGGGCTCGAGGGCACTTACGTATTTGGCGATCTCTCCAGCGGGCATATCTGGGGGCTCAAACAGGATTCAACCGGCGCGTGGCGCAGCACGCTGGTACTCACTCACAACCTCACCGTCAGCGGGTTCGGGCAGGACGCTGCGGGGGAACTCTATCTCCTCGATTACGGCAACGGGGCTGTCTTGCGTCTCCGCCGCGCAGCTTAATGGACCCCGCCCTTGGACAGGTTTGAGACGCACTCAGGGCACTTGCCATTCGGTTCGCGGGATGATTTGAGGCGATACACTGAGAAACACGACCCCTCATTCCGTTGCCGGTTACGGCGCTCAGTCCTTCACAACCTTCCACGGCCGCGGCGTAAGCTTCAGCACATAGGCATAAGCCCCTGGCATCTCGGCCGGCAGAGTCAGGCTGAGGTCCTTGCCGCTCCGCGACCAGGGAAGACTACCCGAACCGCCCAGCAACTCGACGGTGGTGCCGTCCTCGGGCCAGAGCGATTCAATGGTAATGGCACGATCTTTGGGCTTGTCCATCAGGATGGCATATACGTTGTCGCCCTTCTGTGTGAACCGGATTCCGATACCGTCCCGGGTCTTGCCTTCGGGCCGGACCCAGGGGCGCGTCTCGTAGATGGCCTCGCCATTCATACGCAGCCATTCACCGAGAGCACGCAATCGATCGACCTGGATCTGGGGTACAGTGCCGTCTGCCTGGGGACCGATGTTCAGCAGCAGGTTTCCGTTCTTGCTGACGATGTCCACCAGCAGCCGCACCAACTCTGCGGCGGAAAGTACCTCTTCCGGGCCTTCGTTCTGGTTATAGCCGAACGAGAAGCCCAGGCCACGGCAGGACTCCCACTTCTTCTCCATGATCTTGTTGTATCTCGCGTACTCCGGTGTGGTGAAGTCAGCATGCTCGACTTGAAAACGGTCGTTGATCACGCCGTCGCGAACCCGGTTGTAGTAGTCGGCGAAAAGTCGCAGCGTGTCGCCCTTGGCGGGATAGGAAATGTCGTCCCAGAGCACGGAAGGCTGGTAGCGGTCGATCAACTCCCTCCAGTGCGCGTCAGCGTATCGGGCGTACTCCTCGCTCTGAGGGACATCAGCCATCAATCCCTGGAAGTTTTCAATGGGAGTGCCCACGAAACTCCAGTCCAGGCCGCCGGAATAGTACAGGCCCATCTTCAAGCCTTGGGCGCGGACGGCCTTCGTCAAATCCCCCACGATGTCCCGTGCGGAGCCTTGCTGGTCGGGCCGCCGATGGGGATTGCGCACGCTACTCGGCCAGAGCGTGAACCCGTCGTGGTGCTTGGTCGTGAGAACAACGTAGCGGGCGCCGGATTCCTTGAGCAGTTCGGCCATCTGATCCGGGTTCCACTTCTGCACTTCCCGGTTGAACATGGGAATGAAGTCGAGGTAATTGAAGTTGGCTCCGTAAGTCTCCACGTGATGTTTCCAGGTGGGCGAGTCCTTGAACTTCATAGTGTTCAGGTACCATTCGGCATAGGGGTTGTTCTTGAACCAGCGGCTGGGGTCGGCCATGAACTGAGCCCAATCAATGTCCTCCTTGCCCGCCTTGCGGAGCTTGGGCGCCCAAGCCGGGACCGAGTAGAGGCCCCAGTGAATGAAAATTCCAAGCTTGGCGTCGTCAAACCACTTAGGCACTGGATGACGCTTCAAGGTGGCGAGATTAGGTTCGTACTTTTCAGGAGGGGTGTCGGGCCACTGGCTCATGGTGTTCACCGGAATGAAAGCGATGGGAAAAAGCAGCAGGAACAAACCCGCAACCAGAGTACGTTGCAATGTCGCTTCAGGCCGCGGCGAAGTGCCTCTGTTTTGTTTGCTCATGGTGACCATACCTCAGGGCTCCCGTAGGGTACCGGCGGGAGATTTGAAACGATGCGGAGTATACAGCACGAGCTTCCGTGATGCACAGATTGAATCGGACCAGCGCACACTCCCTATTGGTAAGCTCCGAACTCCCGGATGGCGTCGAACATGGCGAGCACGTTCTCAAGCGGCGTTTCCTCCAGAATCCAATCGTGACTCGCGCCAGCGACATAACCTCCGCCGGGTTTCATGATGTTGAGCACCTCGCGCGTTTGTTCCCTGACGAAATCCGGCGTCCCGCGGATAAGCACATGGTGGGAATCGATGGCGCCGTTGAACAGGATCTTGTCGCCGAACTCACGTTTTAACGTGGCGAGGTCCATGCCAGCACAGGATGGTTGCACGGCGTGCAGACCGTCCAGGCCCGCTTCAATCATGGCCGGAATGAGCGGGGCGTAGCCGCCGCAGCAGTGCAGCATGACCTTCAGGCCGTAATCGTGGCCGAGGTCGATCAGCCGCTGGAGGTGGGGCAGGACGAAGCGGCGGAAGAGCGGTTCTCCAAGCAGAGGTCCGCGCTGCGTGCCAAAGTCGTTGCCGATGAAGAATATGTCGATGGCCGGTGCGGCCGCGTCAAAGATGCGCTGACTTACGGTGGCATAGTAGTCCACAAGGTGCTTCAAGACCGCGTCGACCACCTCCGGGTCATCGTACATTTTGAGGAAGAGTGTATCCATTCCGAACAGGTCGACCGCGTCATGAAAGAAGGGCGACCAGTCCCCGCCCAGAATGGCGTACTGCCTCTCATACTTCTCGGCATTGCGGCGAATGGTAGAGACATCCATCCATTTCGGGTCCGGCCAGGGATAAGATTCGACCTCCGCGAGATTCGCCTCAGCTAGTGGATGGGCAGTCGGCTGGCCGTAGCCGAGACCTCGCCGCTCAATGCCAAAGACCGTGCGGGAAGTCACGCCCTCGGACAAGGGCGGCTCGGGACCAACATAGGTCGCCGAAACCCGACGGAAATCATCGCCCAGACGCTGGCGAAGTCCTTCATCATCGAGAGCCAATACGCGTTTTGCGTTCTCCCAGAACTCGGTCGAAGCCCCGCACCAGGCGGGGACGCGATCCGGTTCTTGGTGCTCAAAAGCGGTCAAGACCCTCTCCCTCGAAGTCATCGGCGCTTATGTCCTTTGGCGGGCGACGCCATCGCGATGCGCGCAAGCAGAGTGTAACCGGAAAACCTTCGGATTTCACCTGCCTGCGTGTATAGTCCAAGCTCTTGACGGACCCCGAGAAGTGGGGCATGGTAGCTGCGCGAATCGCTGGTTGCAAATTCAGAATAGCTGTGGAGGCCTGAACATGATCAACCGTCGTGCATTTTTGAAGAGGAATGCATCCGCCGCGCTGGCAACAGCGGCGCTGGCCGGACCAGCACCCGCGGGTTTGAACGCGGAGACTCCGGGCTCACGCTACCTGATTGAGATGGTGACTTTCCGGCTGCAAAACGGGGGGCAAGTCGCCGGCGCGCTGGGCTGGCTTGAGAAACGGGCAATCCCCTTGTGGCAAAAGCATCGCTTCGGGCCGGTGGGAGTATTCACCGAGGATGTGGGTCCGCACATTCCGGCTGTTCACTTCATCCGGATTTACGCTTCACTGGCCGACCGGGAAGCAGCATGGAACCGGCTCACGTCGGACGCCGAATGGGGCGCCGCCGTGAGCGATCTCGAAAAGGACGGGCCGGCCTTCTATCGTGAAGAATCCGTCCTGTTGACTTCCACGCCGTTCTCACCGCCCATCAGGCCTGTCGCCCCGGACGAGTTGACCCAGGGCATCTTTGAGTTGCGGATCTATGAAACGCCCACCTGGAGGCAGCTCGGGTACTTGCATGACCGCTTTGAGGGCGGGGAGATCGCGATTTTTCACAAGAGCGGGATTCATCCCATCTTTTACGCGGATACACTCATCGGGCCCAACCAGCCCAACATGGCTTACATGATTCCTTTTCAGGGCTATGCGCAGCGCGAAAGGGCCTGGGCGACGTTCCGTGAAAATCCGGACTGGCAGAAATTGCGGGACGAGTCGGTGCGCCGAGGCGGCGAGATTGTCCGCAACATTACCAATATGATCCTGGTGCCCACGAAGTTCTCGATGATTCGTTGATGGCTCGAGAACGCGCGCAGCGGTCACACGGAAGGATTTCTGAACCTCACAACCGGCGAGGGAGCTCCCGCAGGGTCTCCACCCCGAAGGAAGTCGAAGTCGCAACCCTCGTGGGCCTGGAGGATATGCTCCAGAAACATTCTGCCGTAGCCCCGCTCATAATGCGGCGTGGGCGGCGACCAGGCGGCCAACCGCTTGCGGATTTCAGCATCCGGAACCCGGAGTTCGAGCCGGCGGCCCGGAACATCGAGTTCGATTTCGTCGCCGTCCTTGACCACGGCCAGCGGCCCGCCGATCGCGGATTCAGGAGAGACGTGAACGATGATGGTCCCGAAACTCGTTCCACTGATGCGAGCGTCACTCAGCCGCACGATGTCCTTCACGCCCGCCTTGAGGAGCTTTGCAGGAATGGGCAGATGCCCCCACTCCGGCATTCCGGGCGCCCCCTTCGGACCGGCATTCTTCAGCACCAGTACGCTCGACTCATCCACTCCAAGCTTGGGATCATCGAGTCGAGCCAGCAGGTCTTCGTTATTCTCAAACACGACCGCGCGCCCCTTGTGTTTGAGCAGATGAGGCGAGGAGGCGGAAGGCTTGATGACCGCGCCCGCCGGGGCAAGGCTTCCCTTCAGGATGGCGATGCCGCCCTCCGGGTAAAGGGGTTGATCGAAAGGAAGAATTACTTCGCGATTGAAACACGCTGCGCGAGCGATGTTCTCGCCCACCGTTTTTCCGGTGACCGTGAGAGCCGCCGTGTGGAGGCGCGAACGCACCTCCTTCATCACCGCCGGCAGCCCGCCGGCGTAAGAGAAATCCTCCATCAGGAATTTTCCGGAAGGCTTGACGTTAGCGACAACGGGCGTGGTGCGCGAGAGGGCATCAAACCTCTCGAGCGGCAGATCAATGCCCAGCCGGCCCGCAATCGCCACGAGGTGCACGATGGCGTTGGTCGAGCCGCCCAGCGCCATCAGTACGCTGATCGCATTGTCGATTGCTTCCGAGGTCATGATGCGCGCCGGTGTCAAACCCTCGCGGACCATTTGCACGATCCGGCTTCCGCTCTCCTCTGCCATCGCGAGACGGCGGGCATCAGCAGCGGGGATATCGGCGCATCCGGGGAGAGTCATTCCCAGAGCTTCGGCAAGGCACGCCATGGTGGAAGCCGTACCCATCACGGTACAGTGTCCCGCGCTGCGCGAAACGCAGCCCTCGATTTCACACCATTCTTCCTGCGTCAGCCGTCCGGCGCGGACCTCGTCCCAGAACCGGCGGGTGTCAGTTCCCGAACCGAGTTCGTGACCCCGCCACATGCCGCGAAGCATCGGACCGCCGGGAACCATGATGGCAGGCACACCCGCGCTGGCCGCCCCCATGAGTTGCGCTGGGGTGGTCTTATCGCACCCGCAGAGCAGCACCACGCCGTCGAGCGGGTAGGCGCGGATGCACTCCTCAACTTCCATCGCCATCAGGTTGCGATAAAGCATGGTGGTGGGCTTCATCAGCATCTCGCCCAGCGAGATCGTGCAGAATTCGAGCGGAAATCCTCCCGCTTCCCACACCGCGCGCTTTACCGCCTCCGCGACCTGACGGAGGTGGGCGTTGCAGTTGTTCAGTTCGCTCCAGGAGTTGCAGATGCCGATGATGGGCTTCCCTTCGAAAACGTGCTTGGTAAAACCCTCGGCGCGCAGCCACGCCCGGTGAGCCAGGCCCCAGCGGTCGTCCTTCTCAAACCAGTCCCGGCTGCGGAGTCTGGGGAAGCCGTTCTTGGACATTATCATTGCGTGGAACCCTCCGGGGCGGCTCATCATTCGCCGCCAGACTTTGATCGTGACGTCTCATTCCGCAATGGGAATTCTGATGCCTTTGCAGCAGGCCGCAGGGAGAAAACCGGCGACAGAAAACAAAGGGCGACAAAACGAGAAAGTGCCCCCCATTGGCTACGGAACCGTAAACTTAAAAATCCGTATCGCGTGTCATCCCGGGCGTCCGTAATCAGCAAGGGGTCTCGCCAGCGCTTTGGGTCCAGATCGAGATAGTTCGCTTCGTTCGGAATGACACGGTGGCGAGACAGTCCTCAGCCTTACGCAGAGTGCATCTCGATTGTCGCTGCGCTTCACGCGTTGCCGAGTCTGAAGATTGGCTCGACACCCTGGGCCCGAGCGAGCAGCGATTTCTCCTCGTCACCCTTCAAGGGCTTGAAGCTCTGGGCGACGTCCATGGCCAGCCGGAAATACTTCTCATCGCCCGGCGGCACGGCCGCGGTGACGGGACGAGTCAAAGTCCAGCGCAAGCCGAGCGACGCCTCCTCCGGCATGGCCGCGGGCTGATACCAACACTTGGGGTTCGGACGATCACTTTCCTTCATATCCTTAGGCCAGGTGGTCTTGGCCATGGCCTTGAGGGCCAGGATTCCCATCTTCTTCTTTCGGGCCTTCTCGAGGACTTGCGGGCCGAAGTTAGCTTGGGAGAACAGAACGAAGTTGATTGGGAAGAGAATCGTGTCGAAGTCATACCTGTCCAAGGCCGCCAGCGCTGCCTCCACCGAGTGTGCGGAGAACCCTAGGAATCTCACCTTGCCGGCTTTCTTGGCGGCCTGGAAGGTCTCCATGGCCCCGTTCGGGCCGAACACCTGATCGACCTCCGCCAGGGTCGTGAGGTGATGGAACTGGTAAAGATCCAGATAGTCCGTGCGCAGGAGCCGCAAGGATTCGTCGAGCTCTTTCTGCGCACCCTCCCTCGTGCGCTCGGCCGTCTTGCAAGCCAGGAAGGAACGTTGCCGGTAGGGTTCGAGCGCCGGCCCAAGGCGCTCCTGCGCGTTGCCATAACTGGGTGCGACGTCAAAATAATTGATGCCGCGGTCAAAGGCCTCGGCAACGATGTTGTTGGCGAAGGATTGCTCGGTGTTCGTCACCACAATGCCGCCCATGGCGATCAGGGAAAGCTGCACGCCAGTCCTGCCCAGCTTGCGCTTGGCGATGGGGGACGAAGGTTTCGAAGATTCTTCCGCCTTCGCCAAGGGTTCGAAGATTTTCTGGGATGCGGCTGCAAAACTCGCCGCCGCCGTGCCCCGTCTCAGGAAATCTCTTCGATCCATAACCTACCTCCCTCCAGAACAATGAACAATGATGGATTTTGCAAATTATTCTTCTCCGCTTTTAGCACCCGACCCGAGACGCGTCAACAGGAAAAAGCCAAAACCCGAACCCCAGAGCAAGTGTCTATGGTCTTACCCCTGCCTCCGTGCTGATCCGGATTTCGCTCAGTTCCGTGATCAAATCCGCAGCCCAACGGTAGATGTTGAACTCCCTGATGACCTGACGCATACGGCGCATCCGCGCACTCTTCTGGTCAGGATCCATTTCCAGTGCGAAGTGAATGGTGTCGGCCAGTTGCTCCGTATCATAAGGATTGATCAGCAGCGCGTCGCGCAGTTCGCGGCTCGCACCGGTGAACCGGCTCAGGATCAAGACGCCCTGTTCGTCGTCCCGCGCTGCAACAAACTCCTTGGCGACGAGGTTCATGCCGTCGTGAAGCGACGTGACCAGGCACAGGTCCGCCGCCCTGTAATATCTCCGAATCTCGCGATGCGTGTGGTGGCGCTTGAGGAAGACGATAGGCTTCCAGCGAGCCGTCTGGAATCGCCAGTTGATGCGGTCGGCCTCGGATTCAACTTCCCCGAGCAGGTCATGGTAGCGTTTGATGTGAGTCCGGCTGGGCTCACCTATCTGGATGAAGGTGAAATGGCCCTGGTAAGTGGGATATTTCTCCAGAAATCGTTCTACTCCGCGAAAGCGCTCCAGGATTCCCTTGGTATAGTCCACCCGGTCAACACCCACGCCGAGGAAGGTGCCCTCCACACCCTGCTCTCGAAGCAATGCTCCTCGTTCAAGATACGGAGAGCTTTGGCCCTGACCGTCAGGCTCCCCCATTTCCGGGAAGGCAACGCTAATGGGAAAGGGTCGCACCTGGGTAACGTGGCCTCGCCGCATAACGGAGAACCGTTCCCAACTGATCCGCGATTCCAGTGCGCGGTCCACGGTGTTCAGGAAGTTGTTAGAATGGGATTGGATGTGAAAGCCCACCAGGTCCGCGCCGAGCAAGCCATGCAGTAACTCGCTTTGCCAGGGGCAAATTCCGAAAGCCTCCGGGTTGGGCCAGGGAATGTGCCAGAAGATGGCGACGCGGGCGTCAGGCCGCTGGTCCTTGACGAAACGGGGAAGCAGGGCGAAATGATAGTCCTGAACCAGCACGCAGGGTTCGTCCGATCCCTCCATCTCCTCGAGAAGTGCGTCGGCAAATTTGCGGTTCACTCTGGAGTAATGCTCCCAATCTGCGGCGCGGAAGGTGGGGCGCGTGTGCGCAATGTGGCAGAGGGGCCAGAGACCCTCATTGGCAAAACCAAAATAGTAGCCCTCTTCCTCCTCCTTGCTGAGCCAGATCCGCTTCAGCGTGTACTGGGGGTCGTCCGGAGGAACCTGGAGACAGTTGCGGTCATCGACGGTCTCACGGTCCGCGTCGCCCGACCCATGAGCCAGCCACACTCCCTGACACGCTCGCAGGATCGGCTCAAGCGCTGTGACCAAGCCGCTCGCCGGAACCACGACTTCGATGGCTTTCCCCCGGTGGACGTGCATGTAGGGTTCGCGGTTGGAGACCACAAACAGGGGTCTGTCGCCGAGCCGGCTGCGAACGTGGACGCGCAGGCGCTCAGGGGTCCAGAGGGACTCTCCCGCCTCCCGGAGTCGCGCCTCCTCTTCGGCGGCGGCCCGGGCCACTTCGAGGCTCCTGGCCAGGTGAGTCACCTCCTGCGTCAAGGGCCGGAAGATGTCCGCTTCGGCAAAGGCCGGACGATCGACTCTCTTTCCCGCCCGAAGGTCGCGAATCCAGTGGGCCGTCCGGACAATCGGTCGCGTAATGCTGAACCGGATAATGAGCAGGGTGGCCGCCGCAATGAAAATGGTCTGGGCCAGCACGCGCTCGAACGTATCGCGCCACAACCGTGCGCTTTGCGCATCAATGAAGCTCGCGTCATGAAGCACGGCCATCGCCCCAATCACCCCCGGATCATCATGGAGCGGAAGCACGTAGAGGTGCCTGAGCTTTTGATCAATCCGCGTGAACTCCTCGAAAGTCTGATTGGTCGCGATCGACTGAGAGATCGAAGCGGACTCCCCTTTTAACATATCTTCAAGACCCGGCGTCATCGCAACGACATTGCCGGCGCGATCGAAAACTGCGATTCCAGCGACTTGCTCCCGATTCCCGAAGCGGCTTACAATCAGCCTTAGACTCTTGTGCGCACCTTTCTCGAGGAGAGGCTCGATATTCCCCTCCAGGCTTTCCGCCAGCACCTCCGCGCGTTTCATCAACTCATTGCGTCTTCTGCGCGTTTCCGCTCTGACCTGGAAAACTGTAAACATGATCGACACCAGGGTTACGCCGATGATCAATAAGAGAATGAGACGGAAGCTAATGCGCATGGGCTTCGACTATCCTTCCCATTGCGGGTCCGGTATGCTTCTCAGAAAGTGAACCCGTGGGAATTGCCAGCAATTCCAATTTTGACACTGAATGCTGCTAAATGCTCGCAAAAATTGTCCGTCGGCCGCCGACTTCGTGCGTTCACAGTCTGGCTGAAGATATCGCGCCCGGCTTGCCGCCAGAAGCGGCATGATCCGGCCAAAAAGGGACCCGGCTTTTCCACTCGAAGAATATGGCGTGAGGCAGTTTGCGGAGACTGACGCTCCACGCTTCATCGGGCGCTTTAAGTGCCAAAGATGAGAATCTGGAGAGGGGCGCAAAGGTCCCGGTCAGTCACCGCCGAGGTTGTTGCGGCCAGCGTTATGCGTACTACTAGCCGCCGCGCGCGAAAAGCCGCGCGAGGCTCACCAGGAGGATCGCACCCACGGTAGCCGTGGCCAGGCCCCCGACGAACCCGTATGCTCGAATGCCAATCAGGCCGAATAGCCAACCGCCAATCACTGCCCCCACAAGGCCGAGGAATAGGTCAGCCAACAATCCGAATCCGCCTCCGCGGATTAGTCGACCGCTCAGCCATCCCGCGATCAGACCAATCAAGATCCAGGCCAGAAGCGATGGGTACATAGGTCCTCCTCAATGCCAGCGATAGCTAACTCGTCGGAAACTTCTCCCCGCCGTGGGGTGAAAACCTGTCGAGCACCTCTACGAGTGACTTCGCCTCGGCGGGGACGGCGACCTTGTTTTCAAGAAGGATCGCCTGAGGGTCCACCTTGTGTCCATACAGATGTTCATTGGCTTTCTCGTCCTGGGTAATTGCAGCGCCTTTAAGGGAAACACCGGCAAACAGCCCTCTGGATCTTGAGTATGTCAGGATCTCTGCCGTGATCAACAAGTCCGTGGACCCGGAGGCGGTGCGGCCTACCGGGCCGGCCGCGACCGATGCGTCGGCCCCCAGTTCTCCCTTACTCTTAAGCAGCTTGCGAATCCCTCCTGGGTTCATTACAATGAATACAACATCTGTCGCCGACCCGCCCAATTGAAAGCCGAAGCTTCCACCATGCAGGGCAATCATCGAGGGTGCGCCCCAAGTGCCATCGCCGCCCTGTCGGCACAGGAGGGCCCCACGGCCGTAGCTGCCACCAAATCCGAAAGCCAGCTTCTTTTCTGAAGGGATGATCCCCACACAGACGGCTTTGTCCAGCAGGTCTTTGGGAATTGAATTTTCAGGCGTACTCATGATCTCGCTCATAGTGACGGCAGCATCTTCAAGCCGGGCAGCTTCCTTGGTCAGCTTCGCCTGCGCGATGTCCAATGAGAAGCTGAGAATCAGGATGGTAACCGCAAAGTGTTTCATCTACTTAACCTCCGTTTTGTGTAGATCCAGTAGTGCGCCTCTTGGCCCGCCTGGCCCCTGCGATTCTGTGCCGAAACCTGGGCGGAACACACGTTGTTTGGTTCTCAGACTACGCTGCCCCTTGGGGGGCTCATATAAGGACGGAGCAATCCGTATTCCCCCACCGACGCGTCATAAGCATCTCGAATGAAGTCAGCCAGTTGAATTGAACAGTTGGAATTGAGGGGAGAGCAAGCGCCGGATCCAGTGCGACTTGAAGAAGGAAAAGTTTACAACCCTGGATAGTCTTCTGCCCCGAAAAGGGATACTTTGAGATGAACTGCGAGCACAACCGGCCCGGCCCTTTGGAAAATATGCTCGAACTCGGAAATTTTCTCCTACCCCGAGGTGTTTACGGCGAAAGAGGCCGGAAACAAGCCCTGAAATATCAACCGACTAGAGCTGGCACCTGCTGGCGAGTGTTTTGCTGCCATTAGCCTCGCCGGTCCTTCTTTGAAGGCCGGAGGGGCCGACGGGCAGAGAATGGCGCCCGCCATAGGCTACGTCGCGCGCTTGCGAAAGTCACTGGGTCGGAGGTGCTCAGATGTTGACTGACGTCAACCTGAAGGGGAACGAGTCGAAGGTTGGGGAGGAGCCCGGACAAACCCAGAACCTTCAGTCTTCCGGGAAGTCAAGAACCACGGCACTCTGGGTGGCGTTCGCACTCTTGGTGGCTGGTCTGTTTGGTGTCACCGGGTACGGTTACTATCTCCTGAAGCAGAGCAACATTCGGATCCGCCAGTTGCCCGCCGCAATGAAATCCGTCGTGGCTCTAAATGCCCGGCTCAATGCCACCGAAGCCAGGCTGACCTCCTGGGCGAGCGACTGGCAGGAGCTGGCGGGCCGCGTGGGGAGCCTCGAGCAGAAGAGTGCGAAAAACCTGAGGGCGGCCAACAAGCATGCCGAACGCCTCACGACCGAACTCGAAGGGCGTCTGGAAGAGAAAATGGACGGCCAGGCCTATATTGATAACACGCGTCTGAATGCACTCGAATCGGGGCAGAGGGCTGAACATGCACAGTTGGCGCGGCTGGAACAAGAACTTGGGTCAGCTCGGAGGGAATTAGCGGCCGTACAGCAGGATCTGACGGCGTATCGGCAGGCTGCCAACCAGCGGCTTGCAAACCTTGATTCGCAGACGGCTGGCAACTCGCGGGAGATTGGCTCTCTATCGCAACGGCTGGACGCGCGGCGGGTTGATTTTGAACTCAGGAAAGACCACACCCACGAGGTGGCTCAGGGAATCTCCCTGAAGTTAACTGCGACCGACGTGGCACGCCAGAAGTTTGGAGGCTGGATTTCCTTGACCCCGGATGGCCGGACACTCTGGGTGGAACGACAGGGCGTCCAACAGCCGTTTGTCTTTTATAAACCGAAAGATAAAGAACGTTGCGAACTGGTCGTGACCCGGGTCGCTCAGGACTCCGCAACCGGCTATCTTTTGGTGGCTGCGACCGGGAACACAGGCAACGCAAGAGACATCTCGGAATTAGCTCCGTTGCTGGAAATCGCACGCTAGTCAGCAAACTTGCACGCATCGTACCGCTACCCGCATGAGGCTGGTACACCTTGTGTCGACGTCAGCGGGATGCTTATTTCGACAACCTGAGAAGCTGAGGAGAACCGATGGTCAGGAAAATTGAATCGCTCATTCTGCTGTTGACGCTGCTTTGCCCCGCCGTCTTGCCTGCCCAGCAGGGAACTTACGACGGCCCAAGCTCCAATCCACCGGCCGCCCCGGCGCAATCCTCTCCTCCGAGGCATGTTCGAAGCGAGACCGTACGTCGCCGTTCCTACCAGCGCGAGACAAACAGCCGGCGCCGGCACCGTATTTCCAAGGGGGAGATCGCGTTTATGGCTGCCATCGCTGGCACTTCGATGGGCATCGGGGCTCTCGCCGGAGGGGCGAAGGGCCTCGCCGTTGGCGCCATCGTCGGAGGCTGGGGGGCTTACGCGGGCCACCGACTGTGGAATTGGATCAAATAAGCAAGCAGTCAAAGACCCCAAAATCAATTCCCATTACGTCTGTCAAGGGAAGACCCCTCGCAACTTCTTCGCGCCCGGGTAAGTGAGGAGATTTCTCGGGTCGATGATTATATTGTCCCGGCCCTCCCTTCACCTGGGGCGCCCCGTGTTTATCTTTCTGCATTCCTTGCCAGCTTGGTGGCACGGCAGTAACGTGAACGGCGTCCTTGACATTAATGGGCTCTCACTATATTATATCGGCTTTCGTTATCGATATTTGATAGTATACCCATGAACCGATTCGATGGCGGGGCTGCCGATAGTCGGGAGCTGTATTCCGGTCTCATCCGGATTCACATTCTTCACCATGCGTGTCGAGGGGCCATTTTCGGCCTGGAGATGATTGAAGAGCTTGCACGCCATGGTTACAGCCTGAGTCCCGGAACGCTCTATCCCATGCTCCACAGCCTTGAGAAGAAGGGATACTTGCAATCGACAGGCGCCCGCTCTGGCCGCCGATTCCGTCGCATGTACAAAGCGACGGCGATGGGCCGCAGGGCTTTGATCCGGGCCTGCGGAAGGGTGAAGGAGCTTCTGGGAGAATTGCTTGAGGAACGCGGCGTCGTAAGCAAGAATCGGCAAACCAGAAAGGCTGCGAACCGCTCCCGCTGACCTCGCCGCGCACAAGAAGAGCACGCCCTAGCAAGGAACCGGAAATGGCCCTTCAACCGGGAGGAATTAGATAGTGTCGGGAAGAGACCGCCGCGCACCGGAACTGCTCATCGCTGGCCTGGCGCTGCTGTGGATTATGGGCGGAGCGCAGGCTGCATGCGCAGAGAGTCCTCCGCCGAAACCGCTAACCTTGGGAGAGGTGGTCCACTACGCGCTTGCGAACTATCCCGCGGTTCGTGCTTCTCTTGAGCACGTTACAGGCGCGGCGGCGAGCGTCAAGCTCGCCCGGACCAATTATCTACCCCGGCTCGATTCGCTTTGGCAATCCAACCGTGCCACGGATAACAACATTACCGGGCTTTTACTTCCCCAGCCGTTTTTGCCCTCCATTTCAGGACCTGTTCCTCTTTCGACTTCCTATCGCGGCGCTTGGTCCAGTGCTGGAGGGCTGCTCTTAACATGGGAACCTGTCGACTTCGGACTTCGACGCGCCGAGGTGGACGCGGCCAAGGGTACTGTAAACCAGGCCAACTCTGCCGTGGTGCTCACCCAACTTCAGGTAGCCGCCGCTGTCGCTGAGGCATTTTTCACGCTGATGACCAACGAGCAAACCCAGAAGGCGACTCTGGCCAATCTCGACCGGTGGCAGGTTTTTGCAAAGGCTGTTCACGTCCTGGTCGACCATGAGCTCCGGCCCGGAGCCGACGCTTCGCGAGCGGATGCCGAGGTGGCCGCCGCAAGGATTCTGGAGGTCCAGGCGCGTGGGGAGGTGGAGTCCGCTCGGGCCGTGCTCGCCGCCCTCATGGGGGCCGCCGGAAACCGCCTTGCCATTGACGCGGGTGCCCTTCTCACTCTTCCTGCCGAAGGGGCGCTCGCGCCCGCCGAGGTGTCTTCTCACCCGCAGGCGCTGCTGGAGCAAGCGACCATCCGACAACTCCGCGCCCAAGAGCATGTTCTCGATCGTACGGACTATCCTCGGTTCTTTTTTCAGTCTTCGGTTTACGGCCGTGGAAGTGGTATTGGTCCCGACGGGAGTTTTGCGGGTGGATTAAACGGTCTCGGGCTTGAAAGGGGAAACTGGGCCGCGGGGGTGACCATCCTTTTTCCTGATTTGTTTGACTACGCCGCCTTGCGAGCCCGGAAGCAGGCCTTGGCCGCGAGTGAGCGTGAAGAAGCAGCCCGCTATGACCAAACCATTCAAGATCTCACGGGGCGCCTGGGGCAGGCCCGCATCCTGTTCCAGACGGCCTTGCAGGTGGCGAAGAACACTCCCGTTGAGCTTCAGGCGGCACGGGCTACGGAGACTCAGTCGCGGGCTCGTTACCAGGCAGGGCTGGCAACCATCGTAGAAGTGGCCGAGGCGGAAAGTCTGCTCGCTCAGGCGGAAATTGGCGACGCGGTGGCCCGGGTGAACGCCTGGCGTGCGCTCCTGGGTATCGCCGAAGCTCAAGGGAACCTTGAACCGTTTCTCCAAATCGTTGCCACAGCGCCTGCGGGAGGTCCTTAACCATGTGGTTGATCCTCTCTGCGCTGAGGCGGCCTATTACCGTAGTTGTTGCGGTCATTGGTGTGGCGTTGGCCTCCATCCTGGCTCTGAGCCGCATGCCGATTGACATCTTCCCGAACCTTGATCTTCCGGTCATATACGTCGCTCAGCCCTACGGCGGGATGAGCCCCGCCCAGATGGAAGGCTACCTTGTCTACTACTACGAGTACCATTTCCTTTACATTAGCGGCATCGAGAGCGTGGAATCAAAGTCGATACAAGGCGTGGGACTGCTCAAGCTGACCTTCCATCCCGGCACGGATATGAGCCAGGCCTTGTCACAAACCATTTCCTACGTGAACCGCGCGCGCTCATTCATGCCCCCCGGCACGGTGTTCCCTTTTGTGGTCCGGTTCGACGCGGGCAGTGTGCCCGTAGGATACCTGGTTTTTTCCAGCAAGACCCGAAGCCTCGGAGAGATCCAGGATCTCGCGCTCAATCGGGTGCGTCCGCAGTTTGCGACCTTGCCAGGTGTCTCGGCGCCTCCTCCTTTTGGCGGGAACCAACGCACCATTGTCATCACAGTCGACCCGAACCGGCTCCGCGCCTACCGCATGTCGCCTGACGAGGTGGTTGGCGCGGTCAGTTCCGGCAACGTTATCGTGCCGGCGGGCACGGTCAACATTGGCGAATACTCGCGCATAACGCCTGCCAACGCGGTGGTCTCAAATATCCAGGACCTGCTGGACCTTCCAATTCGAACCGGGGCAGGCCCGACAGTCTTCCTGCGCGATATCGGCTCCATCACGGACAGCACGGATCTTCTTGCCGGCTACGCTCTGGTCAACGGCAAGCGGGCGGTCTATATTCCGGTGACCAAGCGGGCCGACGCGTCGACGCTTTCCGTCGTAAACGAGGTCAGGAAGAATCTGGCCAGATTTCAGTCGCTGGTTCCTGCCGACATCGACATCAGCTATGAAATGGACCAGTCCGGCTATGTCAGGAACGCCCTCGGTGCGGTGACGCGGGAAGCTCTCCTCGGGGCTCTTCTGACCGGACTCATGGTGCTGCTCTTCCTCGGTGATTGGCGCAGTTCCGGAATCGTAGTCACGACCATTCCTTTCGCCTTGCTGACTGCTGTCGTGGCTCTATGGGCGGCTGGCCAAACCGTGAACATTATGACGCTCGGCGGACTGGCTCTCGCCGTGGGCATCCTGGTGGATGAAGCCACGGTGACGATCGAGAACATCCACAGCCATCTTGGAAAGGCTGCCTCGCGGGCGGCCGCTGTGCGAGACGCCAGCCGCGAGGTTGCCATCCCTCGCTTGCTTGCCATGCTTGCGGTGCTTGCTGTGTTTGTTCCTTCGTTTTTCATGACCGGTGTGACCAAGGCACTCTTTGTGCCGCTTTCCCTGGCGGTCGGCTTTGCCATGGCGGCCTCGTATTTCCTGTCGAGCTCGCTTGTTCCCGTCCTATCCACGTGGATCCTGCACGAAGCAGTGGAAACAGCCGGCCGGGGAGTGAAATCTCGATTCGAACGCTTGCAGGAACGGTACGGCCGCGCCTTGAGGAAGCTCGCTCCCCGTCGCTGGTTCGTCCTGGGGGGCTACGCGCTGGGCGCCGCGTTGATTTTGTTCCTGCTTGGGCCGCAACTCGGCAGGGAGATTTTCCCGCCGGTCGACGTCCGGCAATTCCAGGTTCGGTTTCGCGCGCCAGCGGGAACCAAGGTCGAATCAACCGAACAAATGGCCAAACAGCTCCTCGCCGAAATCGAAAGGATAGCCGGTCCCGACACTGTTCAAATCTCCCTGGGATATGTTGGCACCCAGCCTTCCTCCTACCCGATCGATACCATTTATCTCTGGACCAGCGGACCGCAGGAAGGCATCCTGCAAGTCGCGCTGAAGCCGGATTCGCCAATCGAGGTCGTGGAACTCGAGGAAAGACTGCGCAAGACTCTCCCGGGACTCTTCCCCGGATCCCAGTTCTCTTTTGAAGCCGGCGACATTGTCAGCCGGATTATGAACTTTGGCGCCCCGACGCCCGTGGAGGTGGCAACCAGCGGGCCAAACCTTGCCGCGGACCGTAGTTACGCAGAAGCTCTCCATGCCGAACTGTCCAGGATCCCTGCCTTGCGCGATTTGCAATTCGAACAACCACTGGATTATCCCAGCGTGGAGGTCAGGCTGAATCGTCAACTCGCTGGGCAACTTGGGGTAACGGTGGCGCAAGTAGGACGGTCTCTCGTGGCGGCCACTTCTTCCAGCCGGTTCGTGGAACCCAACTATTGGAGGGACCCGAACACCGGGGTCGCTTACCAGGTTCAGGTGGAGGTTCCCCAGCCGAGAATGACTTCCCTCCAGGATGTCCAGAACATTCCCATCACGCAAGGCGAAGGACTTCATCCCCTGCTGGGCGACCTGGCGAGCGTGGAATTCGGCAAGACTGCCGGGGAGTATGATCGGCTTAACGGCCTGCGCATGGTGACCATTTCCGCCAACGTGATCGGAGAGGATTTGGGAAAGGCAGCCAGTCAAGTCGATGCGGCCATCAAGCGCGCGGGAACTCCTCCACGCGGCGTGACGGTCTCAGTACGAGGCCAGATCGCGCCCATGAACCAGACTCTGGCCAATCTCGGAGTTGGGTTACTGCTCGCCGTTCTCGCGATTTTCCTTCTGCTCTCGGCGAACTTCCAATCGTTGCGGCTGGGTCTGGTGGTTCTCTCCACGATTCCCGCCGTGGTCTCGGGAGTGATCCTCACCCTGCTATTGACCCGAACCACCTTGAACATTCAGTCCTTCATGGGAGCAATCATGGCCATGGGGGTGGCCGTGGCCAACGCGATTCTGCTCGTGACGTTTGCCGAACAATACCGGCGTGCAGGAGACACCTCGACGGAGGCTGCAATCCGTGGGGCGGCAACTCGCCTGAGGCCCATCCTCATGACCAGCCTGGCGATGATCGCGGGAATGACTCCCTTGGCCATGGCCCTGGGCTCGGGAGCTGAGGCAACGGCACCCTTGGGGCGGGCCGTCATCGGCGGGTTGCTCGCCGCAACTTTCGCCACGCTCACGATTCTGCCCTTCGTCTTTTCCATCGTTCAGAGCCAAGCCCGCACTGCGTCGCCGTCCCTCGACCCCGAGGATCCTGAGAGTCCCTATGCGAAAAGATAAAGAGCCAATAAACCGATACCGGGGAAGCATGGTCTCATCCGGCAGATTCCTGGCGATCGGAGCGATTTTCGCCATAACCCTTGGCAGTTCATGCCGGAAGTCGTCCGGCCCCGCGGCGAGCGAGCAAAAAAGACTCCGGGCCCCTCTCAGCGTGGATGTCGTGAAAGTCGTGTCAAAAAAGCTCAGCACCACCGTCCGCCTCCCGGCGGAACTTCTGCCTTACGAGGTCGTGTCGATTTATCCCAAGGTCACAGCGTTTGTAAAGTGGATTGGCGTCGATCGCGGGTCGCGCGTGAAACAGGGCGAGGTCATCGCGCGGCTGGAAGCGCCTGAATTGATGGCCCAGAAGGCGGAGGCGGAGTCCAGATTCGAGAGCGCCGTCGCGCAGCTGGCCTCGGCGCGGGCTAAGCTGGCCTCCGATGAGGGGACGTATCTGCGGTTGAAGGCGGCCGCAGCCACGCCAGGAGTGGTGGCGGGGAACGACCTGCTGGTCGCCGAGAAGCTGGCCGAGGCTGACCGGGCACAAGTGAAGACGCAGCAGGATAACGCAGTCGCGGCCGAGCAGGCGCTTCACGCGATTGCGGAAATTGCCGCCTACCTGGAAATCAAGGCGCCCTTCGATGGGATCGTCACCGAACGGAATCTCCACCCTGGCGCACTCGTCGGGCCGGCGGAAGCAGCCTCTGCGACGTTGCCCCTGGTGAGAATCGAAACACTCTCGCGCCTCCGACTCGTCGTCCCGGTGCCCGAGAATTATGCAGCAGGAGTGGCTCCCGGGGCGACGGTGCAATTTACGGTGCCGGCATTTCCTGACAAGATGTTCAGTGGAAAAATCGCGCGCATATCGCATTCGATCGACCAGAGCACCCGCACGATGCCGGTGGAGGTGGACGTCCTGAATCCCTCCGGCCAGCTTGACCCGGGAAGTTTTTCGGAGGTACTTTGGCCGGTGGGACGCTCCTACCCGACGCTTTTCGTGCCGGCTTCCGCAGTCACCTCCACGCTGCAAAGGACCTTCGTGATTCGGGTGCAAGACGGCAAGGCGGATTGGGTGGATGTCAAGACCGGTGTCACGACCGGCGGCCTCACCGAAGTTTTTGGAAATCTTCATGAGAACGATCTGATCATACTTCGCGGGACTGATGAAATTCTCCCGGGTGAATTGACGCTCGCAAGACCCGCTTCATCAGGTTAGAGGCAGCCGTTCGGCGGAAATCAAGCTTCGAGTAGGCTCCTGATTAGCCTACGCGCGGAGCTCACGAGCCGTTGACCGTTGTATTAAGCGGCCAGTTGCCTTTCGTAATCCTCCTCAGCCCGGCCCTGTCGTTTCCACTTTCCCTTCTCTTGGTGAGTATTACCGGCGCGCGTTCCTCCTCTGGTCCTTTTGCCGAACCTTCCATCAACGTCGATCGACCCGTCCACTCCACCACCCCCTCGCTTAAAAACTCCCCATAGACCGGCCGTAATAGGAATGGTGCACCGAGTCCTCTTTGGTGTATCTGTTGATTCCACAGCAGTTGCCCGGTTTGGTCGTACAGAGCATTTCACCATAAGCAGGCCGCCTGTCCCCTGTCCCGGCGGGGGACCTGCCGCCCTGAGCGCGTCGACGTGAAGGGGGCAACGCGGCGTCGTGCCGCCAGTCGCCTCCCAGGATCAGGACGGAGCCGGGAAGAGGTCGAATTGTACGCTGCCCGGCTCACGGGATGAACTCACCGGCTGCGGCGAGGACACCCATCCACCTGGCAGGGATGTTACACCTACCTAGCCCAGTTGTCAAGGCTTATGCGCGGCTCGGGTCCGTGCACCCTCTTGAAACAATTATGGATTCTACATCATGAAAAGGTGATTCTCGTCGCCGGTCTCCACTTCAGAGTTCATCATTCACTCTTCAGCATTCCTTATTCGTACCGCAGCGCCAGCATGGGATCAACCCTGGTCGCCCGCCGCGCGGGAATATAACCGGCCAGCATACTCACCGCCGCCAAAAGAACTGCAACCACAACGAAAGTGACGGGGTCGGTGGGGCTCAGGCCATAAAGCAGGTAGGAGAGAAATCGGGTCAAGGCGAAGGCGCCCGCCAATCCGATCACCAGGCCGGCCGAGGTCAGCAACAATCCGCGCCGCATGACCAGTCCCATGACGTCCATCCGCCGGGCGCCCAGCGCCATGCGAATGCCAATCTCGCGGGTGCGTTGCGCGACGTCAAACGCTGTGATGCTGTATACGCCGGCCAGCGCCAGGAGCACCGCCAGCAATCCCGACGCGCCCAGAAGCACGCTGGTAATCCTTGCCAGGAAGAGCGAGAGTTTCACATACTCGTCGAGAGTGCATAGTTGGTTGAGCGCCAGGTTCGGCTCGAGTTGCTGAAATTCCCGCCGCACCGCAGTCATCAGGAGACGAGGGTCCGTTACGGCCCGCACCACCATCGTCGCCGCGGGTCGATATTCCTGGGCCAGGCACCGATACATGAACGGAACCGGACTTTCTCCCAGGCTGAGATACTTGCCGGTTTTTGCAACCCCTACGACTTCAAGACTGGTACGCTTGCCGCCCTCGATGACCGTGAGCCGCTGGCCCAGGGGGTCACGCCCCGGCCAGAACTGGCGCGCCATCACTTCATTGATGACGACCACCTTCGGGCTGTCGGCGCGGTCCTGAGGGCCAAATTCGCGCCCTCTCAATAGGGGCGTTCCCATCACCTGGAAATACCGGGGCCCAACGATCCTGTTGCTCACGGTGATGGCCTGCTCTTTCGTCGCCGTGTCCTGTCCCTCGGCGAAGACCTCGACGTCGGATTTCGTGGCGCCAAGGGGAAGTTCATCCGCCAGGCCGACTGCCAGCACGCCGGGCAGAGCCTCAACACGTTCGATGAGCCGCCGATGGAACTCCTCGCCCTGGGCCCTGGAGTAACCAACGTTTTCCAGGTCGAACGACGCCAGGAAACGGTTCCGGGTCTCAAATCCCTTGTCGATCGACCAGGCGTTCAGCAGACTCTTCAGGCACAGGCCCGCGCCCAGCAGCAGAACGAGACTGACGGCGAGCTGCGCGACCACGAGCAGGCTGCGAAAACGCGACCTCCGCTGGCCGCCGCCGCTGGCTTCCTCCTTGAGCGCGGCCGCGGGAACGAACCTGGAGCTTCGTGCCGCCGGCACGATCCCGAAAACCACCCCGGTGAGAATCGAGAGCAGCAGGGTGAAAGCAACGACTCCCGAGTCAACCGGGACATCAAACTCAATGGGGAACATCGCGATGGATGGTTTCAAACTCAGGAGCAATGACGACGTCCAGAACGTCATCAGGAGAGCCACCACGCCCCCCAGGCAGGAGAACAGGATGCTCTCGGTGAGCGCCTGACGCATCAAGCGCAAGCGACTGGCTCCCAGGGCGGAGCGAATGGCGGTTTCGCGCCGCTGTTGCGACGCTCGCACGGTGAGCAGGCCGGCGGCATTGGCGCAGGCGACGAGCAGGACGAGAACAACCACCGCCATGAGCAATCCCCCGAAGCCCGCCACAACGTTACGAACGAACCTGGGTGCGAGAGACACCGGAGAGAGCGCGACGCCCCAGCCTTTGTTCGCGTTGGGAGAAGACTGTTCGAGCTGCCCCGCCAGGACGTTCAGCTCGGCCTGCGCCTGAGAGGGACGAACGCCTTTTTGCAGGCGGCCCGCCGCGTAAATCCAAGCGTGGGTCCAGGACGTGCGGCTGGCTCCCGACCATCCGATTTCCTCCAGGACCGAAAGCGGCGCCCAGAAGTCGGGTTTGAAGGGCTGGGTGCCTGTGAAATAGGACGGCGCCACCCCGACGACCGTAAAGCTGTGGCGGTTGATCGTCAGATTCTTGCCGATGATCGCCGGATCGGCGCCGAGTCTCCTCCGCCAGAACGAGTCAGCCAGGACCACCACGGGTGATTTTCCCTCGGCGTCATCCTCCGCGGGCAGGAAGCCGCGGCCCAAGGCGGGCCGAATGCCCAGCACAGAGAAGTAGTTCGCCGAAACCACGTGCGCGTACACGAGTTCAGTCTGTTCCGGCCGTACCCAGGCGGCAGCCTTCGGAATAATCGCGGCCGCGAGAATCCCGCTGAAGGTGCGGCTATGATCGCGATAGTACAGGTAGCTGGGCATGCTTAAAGTGCGCAATTCGCCCCGCCTCGTCTCGGATATTTCCAGTACCTCGCCGGGCGATTCAATCGCCGGCGGGCGCAGCAGCAAAGCGTTGATGAAACTGAATATTGTCGTGTTGGCCCCCAGGCCCAGGCCCAGCGAGAGCACAATCACCGCCGTGAAGCCGGGATTCCTGGCGAGCATGCGAAAGCCGTAACGGAGGTCTTGAAGCAGGGTTTCCATATATAAGTCCTCAGTCTTCAGTTATCAGTTTCCAGTTACAGCCTTTCAGCCATCAGCGGTCGGCCTTCAGCACCGCCCCTCAGTCCCCTTCTTACCAAGGAGGGACAACCCGGCGGGCGGGGTGGTTAGAAAGCTAGGCGAGAGCTGATGGCTGACTGCTCGCAGCTTGACTGGTCTCGTCCACAATCTGGCCGTCGAAGAGATGAATGGTGCGGTCGGCGAACTGCGCGTAACGCGGGTCATGCGTGACCATGCAGATTGTGGCTCCCTCCTGGTGAAGTTCCCGAAGCAGGTTCATCACCGCTTCGCCGTTCTTCGAGTCGAGGTTCCCGGTGGGCTCGTCGGCCAGAAGGATGGAAGGCTTGCCGCCCAGCGCCCGCGCCACGGCCACGCGCTGCTGCTGGCCGCCGGAAAGCTGCGAGGGGTAGTGCTTCATGCGGTGCGACATGCCCACCCGCTCCAGCGCTTCGAGCACGCGCTGCTTGCGCTCCGCCGCCGGCAGGCCGCGATAGGTGAGCGGCAATTCCACGTTTTCGTAGACCGTCAGGTCGCCGATCAGGTTGAACGCCTGGAAGATGAACCCGATCTCCCGGTTGCGAATGCGAGTCCGCTCCGAGAGTGTCAGGTCTTCCACCTCTTTTCCGTTTAGCCTGTATTTCCCTTCGGTCGGAGAATCGAGCAGTCCGAGGATGGAGAGCAACGTCGACTTCCCGCAACCCGAGGGTCCGGCAACCGAGAGGTATTCACCCTTTTTGATTTCGAGGTGAATCCCCGAAAGCGCGTGCGTCTCCACCTCATCCGTCACGAAGACCTTGGTGACACCCTCCAGGTGGATCAACACTCTGCCGGGCTTCGCCGGCGATTCTGCCGGATTCGTGTCTTGCATGCTGATTCCGCTCGATGAGTTCATGATCATCTCCCTATTAACGCGGTTGTCCGTCATCAGTTTTTGGTCATCAGCGATCAGCATTCAGCATTCAGCGTTCAGCGTTCAGCACCACCGCTGAATCCCCTCCTTACTAAGGAGGGGGAGCCCGCAGGGCGGGGTGGTTCGCGGCTTAGCTGACGGCTGAAACCTTCATTCATACCTCAGCGCCACGATGGGATCGACCTTTGCGGGCCGCAGGAACAAAGCATGCCGCCAGCGACACAAGGCCCAGTACCAGGCGACGTCACCGAGTACGTCGATGCCTCGTTGGCAATGGTCCCGAAAAGCGCGCGGTTGAGATCGTGGGGCAGGGCAGGGGAAACCGCAATGCCTGCGCCCACGCCGCCGAGCGCCAGCACGGCCACGCTGCAAAAGCCGTCATTTTTCCTCAACCTGCGCAAGCCGACTCTCAACTCCTGCATGAATGTGGTCATAGGGCCCTCTTCTTCGGTCTGCCGTCACTCGCTAATCCAGCCGGATGCGGTTGAATGCATCCCACTGCGACATATCGGAAAGCACGACCTGGTCGCCGGGCCGCAGCCCCCCGAGAATCTCGACCGTGTTCACCGAGCTGCGGCCGAGCTTCACCTGCACGCGGCTGGCTTCCTTTCCATCCGGGTCGAGTTTGAAAATCCCCACGGTGCTGTTTGCCTGGCCGAAAGCGGGACGACCGACATAAACCACTTCCTTCAGATTCTCAATTTCGATGATGCCTTCCACGCTCAGGTCGGGGCGCGCGCCCTTGGGCAACGCGCCATCCAGCTTGACGTCGACGGTCACGGTTCCGTTCTGCACCGCGGGGTCAACGCGGATCACATGGCCGGCGATGATGCCGTTGCGCGTGTCGACCGACGCCAGGAGGCCAATCTGAACGTCCTTGGCCTGCGTTTCAGGAATCTTGAGCTGCGCCTTGAGGCGCTCGGGCTGCGCGACCTTGGCGAGGATGGTCCCCGCCGTCACCTGCTGGCCCACTTCGATGGGCAGTTCCTGGAGCACGCCTTCGGCGCCCGCCCGGACGCGCACCGAATCGAGCTGAGTTCGCTTGAGTTCATAGAGTGCCCGCAATTGCTCCACGCGAGCCTTCTGCGCTTCAAGTTGCGCCTTCACGGAGGCGGCGCTGACGCTCAGCCGCTGCTGTTCGATTTCGTTGCGAGTGGTGAGGGCCTCGGCGTTGGCGCGGGAGAGCTTCACGTTCAGCTCCGAGCCGAGACCCTGCCGGGCGAGTTCTTCCTCCTTGTCGGCATGGAGTCTCGCCTGGATGTATTCGGCCTGCACCGTGGCCGCGGTCGCACGCTGGTCGAGAAGCTGACTGTCCAGTTGCGCCTTCAGACTGTTGAATTGTGCCTCCGCCGCCCGAAGCTGCCACTCGGCGTCGAGGGCCGCTTGCTCGAGCTCGGGATTTCTGAGCTCAACGATGACCGTGTCGGCGCGCACCACCGAGCCAGGCAAGGCCAGCCTTCGCACCACGCGGCCGTCCGTCGTGGCGGGGATCCAGAGGATTTCCTCGGGCACAAGGGAACCCAAGCCACGGACCTGCAAAAGCATCGGACCGCGCTTCACGGTCTCGATCCAGACGGTTGCCCGGTCAACGCGGGGGGCTGCTGGCTTAAGGCGCGACAAGCCGAAGCTGACCGACGCCACCGCGAGGAGGATCACTACGGAATAAGTGATCCGCCGGATGCGGCGCCTTCGTTTCGCTGATTCACGCGGGATATCCATTGGGTCCTCTGCACACACATACGCAAACGGGACACCATCCGTTCCTCTTCCCTGACTTATTGACAGGCTTGAGGCTGCCCCGCCCTCCTAAATCCCGGGTCATCGCAAGGTGTTCGATATTGGGCCGGGTCCGGACAGCGTCAGCGCGCGACCTCCCACCACCCACTCGCAGTGGACAGACCTCCGGACTCACGAATGAATCCGCCCGTCCGATCAGCGACCGACGCCGGGAACGCCCAGAGTCTCCTATGCGATAAGCTCGGAACCTGACATAATGTCGCAAGACGGCTCGTTCACGGGATGTTCCCAATTACCTCGGAAACGGAGACGCACCAAGATGATGAAGGAGCCTTCCAACCTCATTGCCGTAATGATTCTGTTCGTAGCTGCTTTGCTGGAGGCGGGCGGTGACGCGCTTGTCCGGAGCGGCCTGAGGGCGGGGTCGCTGGCGCGCGGCGGAGGATGGATCCTTCTCGGAGCACTTACTCTTCTAGCCTATGGCTTCGTGGTCAATGCGCCGCGATGGAACTTCGGCCGCTTGCTCGGAGTCTACGTGGTGTTGTTTTTCCTGGTCGCCCAGGGCATTGCCTGGCTGGGCTTCCGGGAGAGGCCGACTTTCCCCCTGATGGTCGGGGGCATCTTCATCATCCTGGGGGGAGGCATCATTTCGCTGTGGAATTGATCGAGCGCGGTCCGGCCCGCTGGCAAAGAGCCGGCAATCCAGCCTTCGAGGCAGGGCGTGTCCGTGACGAAGCCCGCCCTGCGCCGCCTCCGCAGTTGTGCGTCCCAAGGGATTGCGGCCGGCTGAAGGGCTCGCGAAAGAGCGGTCAGCCGGTCTTTTGATTCACTCGTTTTCAATCGGATATCTGGTCACCGGCTGCATCCGGCGCGACATCAGGCCCAGGTCTTCGTCGGAAAGAAGAACCACATGGCCGCCGCACTTGGGGCACTTCTTGAGGCAGCGGTCAAAGATCAGCTTGCCGCAATTAAGACAAGAGGTGTGCTGAAGAGTATCATCAACGGTCAATCCCCGCTGCGCTCGCATGTTATGACCCCCTTTGAGAATCCGGAAAGAACCCACTTAGCCGCGGTCTTCATCTCCTCCGCTCAAGTTTAGGATGCCATTTCCCAACGAATCGTTACTTGTCGTCTTCAACAAGACCCCGGAACTCGCTGTGCCGAGCCGCGCCTCAATTCAGCAATCTCCCCCAAAGCCCCGCGGGGCGAGCCTTCAAACACAAGTCTCGAGGTGAATGAAGAACCGAGTCGTCCGGGGTAGGAATCAAGCAGGAGCCGGTGTCCCCCGCGTAAGGCCGGAACAAAGCCTACCCGGAAGCCAGCGCGTTGATACAAGCCTGAAAATCAAAAGCCCCGCACAGGGCGGGGCTTAAGGTCGCTATCGCTAGCGTTGCCTTACGCAGTTGAACCCACTTACTAAGATAAGCGGGAACCGCTGCTGAGATACACGCATGCTATTATAGACCCATTTCACCCCCTGTCAAGGAGGCACCATGTCCATTTCATCCGACGGGGATTTCATCCTCGGCATTGACCTCGGCTCCAATTCCCTTGGCTGGGCGCTCATCGCCCGCGACAACGGCGAACCCAAGGGACTCCTCCGTGCCGGCGTGCGCGTCTTCGATGCCGCCACGGAAGGTGATCGTGAATCCGGCCAGGAGGAGTCGCGTAACAAGGCGCGCCGCGAGGCGCGCTTGCACCGGCGGCAACTCTGGCGGCGCGCACGGCGCCTGAAAAAGGTCTTCGGACTCCTCCAGCAATTCGGGCTGCTCCCGCCCGGCCAAGGCTCCACACCCGAAGAACGGCAGAAGCTCCTCAACGATCTCGACCAGCGCATCCTCGCTTCGCCGTGGTTCGCAGGCAAGAGGGCGTCCGGACGCTATCCCGAACCTGAACAGACCATGCCTTACATCCTTCGCGCCGCCGCCCTCGACGAGCCGCTGGAGCCGTATTTCCTGGGCCGCGCGCTCTTCCACCTCGCCCAGCGCCGCGGCTTCCTCAGCAACCGGTTGCAAGCGACGAAGAAAGACGAAGACCTCGGCGTAGTCAAACAAGGCATTGCCGAGCTTCGCCGGAAGATCACCGACTCCGGTGCCCGCACGCTGGGAGAGTACTTCGCGACCCTTTCGCCGGCTGAGCAGCGGATTCGGGGCCGCTGGACCCATCGCGAAATGTTCCGAAGTGAATTTGAGACCCTCTGGAATTCCCAGGCCAGGCATCACCCAGGCCTGCTCACGGACGAGCGGAAGAAGCAACTGAGCAAGGCAATCTTCTATCAGCGGCCCTTGCGCTTCGACCCGGACGTAATCGGCCTCTGCCAGCTCGAACCCGGCGAGCGGCGCGCGCCCGCTCACCTGCTCATCTCGCAGCGCTTCCGCCTGCTCCAGACCGTCAACAACCTGCGCATCCTGCCCCCGGGCGGAACCGAAGTCGGTCTGACTCCTGAGCAACGGGCAAAACTGATCAACAGTCTCGAGCGCCAGGGCGACCTGACATTCGCGGGCGTTCGCAAGCTGCTCGGTTTGTCCAAAGCGTATGCCTTCAATCTCGAGCGTGGTGGAGAGAAGTCGATCAAAGGCAATCGCACCTTCGCCGACTTCTACGCCGTGTTCGGCGAGCGATGGCTCAAAATGCAGGACCACGAACGCGACCAGGCGGTCGAATACGTTTACTCCTTCGAGAAGCCGGACAAGCTCAAAGAAGCGGCGCAGAAGCGATGGGGATTGGATCAGGCGAGCGCCGAACAGCTCGCCGAAATCCGCCTTGAGCCCGACTACATGAACCTCTCACGCCGCGCCATGGAAAAGGTCCTGCCTCTGCTTGAAGAGGGGGTGACTTTCGCCGAGGCCCGGAAGCGCCTCTATCCGGAGCAATTCGAAGCAAAGGAACCTGAGCCGCTGCTTCCGCCCGTGGAGCGGGCTCTGACCGAAATCAGAAATCCCGCCGTCATGCGCAGTCTTTCGGAATTGCGCAAAGTGGTCAACGCCATCATCCGGCAGCACGGCAAGCCCGCGGAAATTCACATCGAGCTGGCGCGCGACCTCCGCAAGACGAAGAAACAACGGCAGGGCATTTCCGAACGAATGCGGGAGAACGAACGTGCCCGCAAGGACGCAGCAAAGCGCATCCTTGATGAGGCCGGCATCCAGAACCCTTCCCCCGACGATATCCGCAAGGTGTTGCTGGCGGACGAGTGCCGTTGGGAATGCCCGTACACCGGAAAAGCCATTTCCATGCGCAAGCTGGTCGGGCACGACCCCGAGTTCCAGGTCGAGCACATCATTCCGTTCAGCCGGTCGCTTGACAATACCTTTGTCAATCTCACCCTATGCCACGTGGAAGAAAACGCGGTGAAGAGCAACCGGACTCCTTACGAAGCCTACAGCGGCGACCCGGATCGCTACGCCGTCATCCTCGGCCGTGTAAGGAATTTCACCGGCAATCGAGGCATTGTCGCCGAGAAACTCAGACGCTTCCAGATGCAGCCCGGCGAAGTCGAGGCCATGCTGGGCGATTTCAGCGAGCGCCAGCTTCGGGACACCGCTTACGCCTCCAAGCTGGCAAAACAATACCTGGCCCTGCTCTACGGCGGGCTTTCCGATGAAGCGCACAGCCAGCGCGTCTTCGCCTCTCCCGGCCAGGTGACGGCCTATCTACGCAACGAGTGGATGCTCAACCGCATCCTCAATGATGGTCCAAGCAGCGAAGGCGGGACCGTTCCTAAAGCCCGCACCGACCACCGCCATCATGCCGTGGACGCCGTCGCCATCGCCTTGACCAGTCCTGCCACGGTCAAGCAGCTCAGTGACGCCGCGCAACGCGCTCCCCTGGAGCATCGCCGGCGCTTCGCTTCCCTTCCCGCCCCCTGGCCTGAGTTTGTCGATTCCGTCCGCGATGTCATCGACAGTATCGTGGTTTCTCACCGCGTCTCAAAAAAGGTCTCCGGCGCGCTGCACGAGGAGACGAACTACTCGCCACCAAAGCCTGTAGCGCCGGCGTCCTCACCGGCGAAGAAGGGTCGGCGATCAGAGACGGCCGCTGCAATGCGAAGCGAAGTCCGGGTGCGCAAGTGGCTGCACCAACTCACCAAGCCCGAGGTGGAGGACATTGCGGACGAAGCCGTCAAGCAGAAGGTCCTGGCCCGCCTGGGAGATGGCGACCCGAAGAAGGTCTTCAGTAATCTCGAGAACCTGCCTTACTTTGAGACACAGGATGGTCGCCGCATCCCCATCAAGCGCGTGCGGATTAACAAGGCCGTACCAACGTTTCCGCTGGGCGACGGAAAAGCCGCGCGTCACGTAACCAGCGAATCCAACCACCACCTTGAGATCTTCGCCGAACTCGATGAGGAGGGGAATGAAGTCGAATGGGACGGCGTGGTGGTTTCCATGGCCGAAGCCTACCGCCGGAAAAAAGAAGGGCTTCCAATCGTGCAGCGTGACTTTGGGACGAACCGAAGGTTTAAGTTTTCGCTCGCCCCTGGCGAAGTTATTGAATGCACCAACGAGGCAGCGGAAAGTAAACTCATGGTTGTTCGAAGCATCAGCCAATTCACAACCGGTCAGATTCAGGTTGGCCTGGTTCCCATTTCGGATGCCCGAAAGAAGGCGGACATTATCAAGGCAGGAGCGTTTGTGCGACCCGGACCGAACACGCTCCGCCAGATGCACGCCCGCAAGGTCGTCGTGAGTCCCCTGGGGGAGGTCAGCAGTGCCGGTGACTAGCCGCCGACTCACAATCCGAAATTCCAGAGACAGTCCGCCGGGGCCGTCCACCCCGGTGACTCGCTGCGGACCTGAAACTAATGACTTCAAACTGGAATGAAGGTCGGAAGATGAAGTACGAGCGCTTCGAACA
>Ga0070741_10003993_pt1 | contig 35220 bp, 31 predicted proteins | sample Coa_R1_4_FD_66440 | JGI IMG/M metagenome (GOLD analysis project Ga0070741, IMG submission 66440) | Surface soil microbial communities from Centralia Pennsylvania, which are recovering from an underground coalmine fire - Coalmine... | ecosystem: Environmental > Terrestrial > Soil > Unclassified ... | reverse complement strand
GTTCGAGATGCGCGAATCGGACCGGAGGCTGCCAGACGCCCTGTATCCGGGCCAGTCGCGGCGCCCAAAGGCTCTTCAGGCACCTGTGGCGGGGGCCGATAGTGAGGTCATGGCGATCGCGGATCCGAGCCCCTCCACCGCGCCGTCACCCAAGCAATTGGGACGGCAGCTGCGACAGGTCAGGAAGCAGAAAGGACTCTCGCGAAGCGAGGTCGCCCGGTCGGCCGGGCTCACCCGGCGGGAGCTCGCGGCCTACGAGCGGGGCAAGGTGGCCGTGCCCGAGAGTGACCTGTGGTGCCTCGCCGGGTCGTGCGGCGTCGACGTCGGCGAGCTGCTGCCGAACCGCGATCCCCTCCAGATCACCTCCGACCTCAGCTCGCTCACCGTCGGCAACAGCATCCGGCACCTGCGCGCGACCCAGGAGCGCGACGGCGTCCTCCGCGAGTACCTGTCGATGATCTACGAGCTGCGCAACCTGCCGCCGGGCAGCCGCGTGCCGCTGCGCGAGGCGGATCTGGCGACGTTGGCCGACGCCCTCGGTGGAACTCCCGACCTCATCGAGCAGCGACTGATGGAGCTGATCGGCGCGTCGCGCGAGGAAGCGGCGCGGCTCCGGGCGATGATCCTCCCGCCGTTGTCGCTGCCGGCCGTCGGCGAGACCGCGTCGGCGGACCAGTACGCCGCGCACCCGCAGACCTTCGACCCGGCCGCGGCGGCCGAGCAGTTCTTCTCGACGCCGCGCGCCGAGGACCCGTTCGCGAAGCCGCCGGCCGACGACACGCTCGCGCCCGCGCCGCACATCGACGCGTTCCTCGGGGGGCCGGCGACCGATCCCTTCGCTCCCGCCGACCCGTTCGCCGCGCTCGACCCGAACGACCCGTTCGGTATCGGCGAGTCGACGCCGAACCCGTTCGCGGAGGCGACCGACCTGTTCGCGCCGCCCTCGGGAGCGCCGCTGTCGACCGCGCCGCCCGAGGCCGACCCGTTCGCGGCGCTCCCGTCGGATCTGCCCACGGAGGACCACGGGATCGCCAACCCGTTCGCGGACCTGCCGGAAGGGATGCAGCTCGACGACCCGCTCGGGACGCGCGGCTTCGCACCCGACGTGCGGAGCAGCTTCGCCGACACCGGCCTCACGATGGACCCGTTCGGCGCTGCGTTCGAGCCGTCGGTCAGCCCCCTCGATGCGTCCGACCTGCTCCGCCGCACCGACGGGACCGCCGATTCGCCCGGCGAATCCGGCGAATCGGCGACCGATTCGGCGGCCGGAGAACCCGGGCCGATCGCCCACGGCTGGATCGAGATCGACACCGACGCCGCCGAAGCGACCGAGGAGACCCTCGCCGGGGACGACCGCGAGCCGACCGGCGAGGTGGCGGCGGCGATGGTCGAGGCCATGGTCGACCCCACCGTCGAATCGCCGGTCGATTCGCCGGTCGATTCGCCCGTGGAGTTCGGCGATTCGCCGGTCGAATCGCCGGACGCGGCCGGCGGCGAGGGCGAGGTGCACGGCACCGACGCGGACTCCTTCGGCCCGCTCGAGTCGAGCCCGTTCGGGATCGCCGTGCCGTCCATCGAGGACCTGCTCGCGAGCAGCGGCGACACCGCCGGCGCGATGGGCGGGTTCCCCGCCGGCGACGGCTGGCGCGAAGCTCCCGCCGAGCCGGCGTACCCCGAACCCGAACCGGACGCGTACGGAGAGACCGACGAGCCGCCGGCGTTGGACGGGCCGACCGAGACCGGCGGAACGACCGACGCGTTCGCCGCGCTCCGGAGCGCGTTCGGCGTCGCCGTGCCCGACCTCGACGAGCCGGGCGACCCGGGCGAGCACAGCGACGAGTACGGCGACCCGCACACGGGCCTGCCCGAGGGAATGCAGGTCGACCTCGCGTTCGACGGGTTGGTCGATCCGGGCGAGGACTCGGGGCTCGAGACGCTGCCGGGTGAGCTCGCGGGCGACGGGATCGTCGTCGACGCCGGCTTCGACCCGGCGGACGAGTACGGGGACGAGTACAGGTCGGCGTCCGAGTACGAGCACGAGGACGCGTACGCGGCCGGGGCGGAGCCGGAGTTCGAGACCTTCGAGACCTCCGAGACCTCCGAGACCTTCGAGACCTCCGAGACCTCCGAGACCTCCGAGACCTTCGAGATCGAGGAGACGGCGGAGACCGCCGCGACCTTCGAGCCGTTCGAGACCGTCGACGCGGACGAGCCGGAGCACGCGACGCCGCCGGCCACCGGCGTCGACAGCGACGACGACCTCGTGCCGATCGCCTGGACGGCGCACGCGCCGAGCGAGGCCGCGGCCGAGGAGCCGGTCGAGGAGGTCGAGCCCGAACCCGTGCTCGAGTTCGTCACGGCCGGGCCCGACTGGCACGTCGGCGGGATCTACCCGGCGACCGCCGGCGCCGACGGCACCCTGTCGATGCGCCGGGCCGACGTCCGCTGGGCGCTCGCCGACGTCACGGCCGACGGCGACTGCACGATCGAGGCGGCCGTGCACTTCACGTCCGGTGCCGGGTTCGGGGTCCTGTTCCGGGCCTCGCTCGACGACTCCGAGCGGCTGACCGCCTACTCCTTCGACATCGAACCGGCGTACGGCGGCGGGAGCTACCTCGTCCGCCAGTGGGTCGACAACCACCAGCACTGGCAGCCGCTCGCGCAGGCACCGGTCGAGGACACGGCACTGCTGTACGGGCAGCGGACCCTCCGGCTCACCCTCGTGGACGGCGAGCTCACCGTGATGGTCGACGACGCGGTCGTGCTGCACGTCGACGAGATCGACCAGGCGTCCTTCGACCTCGGGTGCGAACCGTGCCGCGGCGAGCGCCTCGGCGTCCAGGCCGGCTCGACCACCGAGGTCACGGTCGACACCTTCCGCGTCGCCCGCCACTGAGCGGGAGCCGCCGATAGCGTCGGCGCCCGTGGAGGTCGCGGAGTACGCGCGCATCGCCGCCGTCGAGGACGGACATTGGTGGTACCGCAACACGCGCGCGCTGATGGCGGATCTGCTCGGGCCCTGGCTCGGCGCGGGCCAGACCATCCTCGACGCCGGATGCGGACCGGGCGGCAACGGCGCCTGGCTCGCCGCCCACGGCACGGTCGTCGCGGTCGACCTCGCTCCCGAAGCGCTGGCGTTCGTCCACGAGCGGCGGCACGCGCTCGACCCCGTCCGGGCCACCGTCACGCAGCTCCCGCTCGCGAGCCAGAGCATCGACGTCGCGACCGCGGTCACCGTCCTCTACGCCGTGGACGACGACGCGGCCGCGGCGCGCGAGCTCGCCCGCGTGTTGCGGCCGGGCGGCGCGCTGCTCCTCGTCGAGCCCGCCCTCCCGAAGCTTCAACGGGCCCACGACCGTGTGGTCGGCGGGCTCCGCCGGTACCGGCGCGCCGGGCTCACCGCGATCCTCGAGGGCGCCGGTCTGCAGGTCCGCCGGGCGACCTACGCGTACTCGTTCCTCGTCGCGCCCGCGGCCCTGCTCGCGCTCGCCGACCGGGCGCGGCCCCGACCACCGCGCAGCGCGGGTTCCGACGTCGACCGGCGCGCGCTCGACCCCGTCTTCGGTCGCCTCGCGGCCGCCGAGCGGACACACATCGCCCGCGGCGGCCGCGTGCCCTTCGGGACGAGCGTGATCGTCGTCGCGACCCGTCGCGACCGACGGGCCGGCTAGCGCGCCGTCGGGCCCGACGCCGGCCGGCGCGCCCGCGGTCGCAGGACGAGCCGCACCCACAATCCCGCCAGGTCCGTGAGCGTGCGAACGACGCTGCTGAGCCGGAAGAACTCCGACTTCCCGTAACGGCGCGGGTAGTGGTGCACGGGCACCTCGACGAACCGTGCACCCGAGTCCTGCAGCTTGCGGACGAGCTCGACGCAGATGACGCCCGTCGTGTGCACCAGCTCGATGCGGTCGAGGGCTTCCTTGCGGATGAGGCGGAAGTCGCAATCGGTGTCGCGGATGCGCAGACCGAAGGCGATGGAGACGAAGCGGTGGTAGACGCGGCCGATCACGCGGCGGGCGAGGTTGTCGCCCCGGCGGATCTTGTACCCCTGCACCACGTCGACGTCGTCGGAGGCCCGCGCAGCCAACAGCTCGAGCTCACAGGGATCGAACTGCGCGTCGCCGTCCGTGTAGAAGACCCACTGGCGCGTCGCGGCCGCGAAGCCGGACAGCAGCGCACCCCCGTACCCACGGTTCACGTCGTGGGTCACGACCTGCAGCCGCGGCTCGATGTCGGCGAGCTCCTTGAGCACGTAGGGCGACGCGTCGGTGGAGCCGTCGTCGACCACGATCACGTCGCCGTCGACGCCGATGCGGTCCATCGTGGCGAGCACCAGCTTCACCATCGACGCGATGGTCGCCTCGTCGTTGTAACAGGGGAAGAACGCCGAGATCGAGGTGACAGCCGGGTAGCGGGCCGAGGTCATGCGAGCGCTCCCGACACGGCATCGACCTCGTCGTCGGTGAGCTCGGGGAAACACGGGAGCGAAACGCATTCCGCGGCCCAGCGTTCGGCCTCCGGGCACGCGTCACGGAGGTACGGCGTGAACGCGGGTTGCTGCGTGAGCGCCCGCGGGTAGTGCACCGCCGTCCCGAACGGCACGCGGGACCGGAACGTGTCGCGCTCGGGAACCCTCGCGACGCACAGGTGGTAGACGTGCCGCTCGTGCGGCGACTGCCAACGCATGTCGGGCGCGGCGCGCCGGTACGTGGCGGTGATCTCCCGCCGGCGGGCGTTGCCGCCCGCGAGCCGGGCCAGCCCGACCCGCAACGCCGCCGCCTCCACCTCCGAGAGGCGTGAGTTGCCGGCGACGACGGTGTGCTCGTAGCCGCTCGGCTCGGTGAGACCGTGCGCCCGCAGGCGCCGCACCGTCGCCGCGAGCTGCGCGTCGTCGGTCACGACGGCACCGCCGTCACCGATCCCGCCCAGGTTCTTCGTCGGGTAGAAGCTGTAGGCGGCCGCGGCCGTCGGCGCGCCGGGGTCGAGGGCGCCGTGCGCCTGCGCCGCGTCCTCGACGACGGGAACGCCCAGGTCGGGCAGCGGTGCCGGCCGGCCGTACAGGTGCACCGGCACGACGGCGCGCGTCCGTTCGGTGCGCGCCGCGGCCGCGGCCGTCGGGTCGAGGCACCCGGTCGCGGCGTCGACGTCGGCGAACACGGGGACGGCCCCGGCGCCGCGGACCGCCGCCGCGGTGGGCACGGCGGTGAAGGCGGGGACGATCACCTCGTCGCCCGGTCCGACGCCGAGCGCGACCAGGGACAGCCGCAGCGCCTCGGTCCCGGACGCGACCGCGACCGCGTGGCGCCGGCCGCAGAACGCGGCGAACTCGGCCTCGAACGCCTCGGTCTCGGCGCCGAGCAGGTATCGCCCCGAGCGGAGGACGCGGGCCACCGCGTCGGAGAGCTCGGGTTCGAGCGCGCGAGCGCGCCGGGCGAGGTCGACCACCGGGATCGCCGCCCCCCCTGCCCCGTGCCCGCGCTCAGAGATAGCGGTCGAGACGCGCACGGTAGAACTCGATGGTGCGGGCGATCCCTTCCGCGAACGGTGTCTCGGGCGCCCAACCCAACAGCCGCTTCGCCTTGGACGAGTCGCCGAAGTACGACCCGATGTCGATCGCGTCCCGGTCGGGCGGCCACGGCACGTGCTCGACGGAACCGGAACCCGCGGCGTCGACCACTGCCTGGGCGATGGCGACCAGCGACAACCGCTCGTCGTTGCCCACGTTGAAGACCTCCCCCACCGCATCCGGTGACACCGCTGCCCGGAGGAGGCACTCGACGACGTCGTCGACGTAGAGACAGTCCCGTTCCTGAGCGCCGTCGCCGAAGACCAGGATCGGCTGACCGAGGAGCGCGCGCCGCACGAAGATCGGGAGGAATCCCTGGAAGTCGTCGCGCAACCGTTGACGCGGGCCGTACACGTTCGTGAGGCGGACGACCGCCGTCTGGACCCCGTAGCAATCCGTGTACAGCTGGTGGAAGAGCTCGGTCGCGTACTTCGTCACGCCGTTCACGTCGACGGGCGCGACCGGATGTTCCTCGTCGACCGGCAGGTAGCGCGGACGACCGAAGAGTTGACGGGTCGACGCGTAGACGACGCGCGCCCCCGGCGCGACCCGCCGCAGCGTCTCGAGGAAGGCGAGGTGGCTGCGCGTGTTGACGTCGAGGTCGAAGAGCGGGTCGGCCATCGAGTCGAGGTGGCTGACCTGCCCGGCCAGGTTGAAGACGAGGTCGGCGCCCTCGACGGCGCTGCGGGCGCGCGGGTCACCGAGGTCGCACTCGACCACGTCGACGTGGCCGGCTGCGCCCTCGAGGTTGGCGGGATTGGCGCCGTGCCGGGGCACGACCGCGTCGACGACGACCACCTCGGCCCCGTCACGCGCGAGCGCGAGCGCGACGTTCGAGCCGATGAAGCCAAGGCCGCCGGTCACGACACAACGACGTCCCCCGAACTGACCGACTGATAGCGGATCCAGAGGGTCGGATTCTAGAAGCTGCGTGCCGTCCGAGCCGGGACGGGGGGCCCGCGGGGCGTCGCGTCGTGGGTTGGCACGACGTGACATCACCGGAACCGGACCAGCGCGGAGGTTCGCACGGAGCCGCCGCTGACGAGCCAGCAGGAGAGCCGGTCCGCCGCGAGCACGCTCCGCAGCTCGACCGTGTCGCCCGGGTCGACCGCGGCCCGGTACTCGATCTCGCCGGCCGAGACGCGCCGATCGGGCGCGAGACGCGCGAGCTCGTCCTCGACCGCGGCCCAGCTCGCGGCGTTGTTCACGTGCGCGAGGACGTCGAAGTCGGTCGTGCGCAGCGGCCACAGTCTCGACGCGGCTCCCGCCGGCGGCCCGCCGTGCCGGAGGCGCCCGCTCACGCGGCGGCCCGCCGCGGCCGTCCCGTAGAGGTCGAAGAACCAGTCCTCGAGCGGTGCCGGTCGCCCGCGCTCGTCGAGATAGACCCAGAGCGCGACCGCTTCGACCGCATCCTCGCCGCCGGTGCGCACCGTCGTGCGACGTTCCGCGATCCGTCCGCCGGTGCCACTGCAGAACGTGCGGAGCTCGATGTCGTCGCGAAAGCGGGGCATCCGGACGATCCGGAAGGCCATCCGGCGCATGACCCAGGCACCCTCGACGCCGGCGTCGTCCACGTCGTCGGCGGCGATGTCCTGGAGGTAGCGCGCGAGCGCGTCGAGACGTACACGTCCGCCGATCGTGACGTCGCCGAGTCGGACGCGCCGTGTCCGGACGATCTCGCGTCCGCCCGGCGGGAGCTCGGCGAACTCGGCATCCACGTCGTCATGGTGGCACGGGAATACCCTCACGCTTCGTGTCGGGCCTCCTCCAACTTCTCGGGAGGACCTGCGCGCGCCGTCACCGCTTCGTCATCGCGCTCTGGGTCGTCGCCGCCGTCGGCATCGTGCTGTTGGCGAAGGCGAGTGGCGGGCGCACGTTCGACAACTTCCGGATCCCGAACGCGGAGTCGCAGACGGCGGCCGACCTCCTGGTCAGCCGCTTCCCGCAGCAGTCGGGCACGAGCGCGACGGTCGTGTTCCAGGCGAAGAGCAGAACGCTCGGCGAGCCCGCGGCCCAGAGCGCGATCGACACGACGCTCACCGCACTCCGGAAGCTGCCGCACACGACGCAGGTCGTCGGGCCGGTCGGGCCGCTGGCGTCGACGCTGACGTCGAAGGACGGCACGATCGGTCTCGCGAGCGTGCAGTACGACGTCCAGCCGCCGGCACTCGGGACCGCCGGGTTCCGTGCGCTCGAAGCTGCAACCGCGCCCGCGACCTCCGCCGGCCTCGACGTGCAGTTCGGGGGTCCGCTGGTCGATTACGCCAACGTCGACCACACCGATCCCGGCGACGCCGTCGGGCTGCTCATCTCGGTGTTCATCCTCCTGATCGCGTTCGGTTCCTTCGTCGCCGCCGGGCTGCCGATCGGCACCGCGCTGTTCGGGCTCGCGGTCGGCATCTCGGGCATCACCCTGCTGGCGGCGGTCACCGACGTCGGGACGGTCGCGCCCGATCTCGGCACGATGATCGGCCTCGGGGTCGGGATCGACTACTCGCTGTTCATCGTCACCCGCCACCGCGAGAACCTCCGCGACGGCATGCCGATCGACGAGTCGGTCGGGCACGCGGTCGCGACCGCGGGCCAGGCGGTGATCTTCGCCGGAACCACCGTCGTGATCGCGATCTGCGGGCTGGCCCTCTCCGGGATCCCGTACGTCGCGGTACTCGGCTACGCGGCCGCGCTCGTCGTCGCGGTGATGATGCTCGCGGCCATCACCCTCCTGCCCGCGTTGCTCGGCCTCGTCGGGCACCGCGTCGACTCGCTGCGGATCCGCGGCCTGCACCTCGGGCGACACCGTGCCGCGACGACCGACTCCGCCGGGCGCCCGACGTTCTGGGCCCGGTTCGCGACCGCCGTGGCGCGCCACCGGTGGCCGTGCGCGATCGGCGCGATCGCCGTGCTGCTGACCCTCGCCGCGCCGTTCCTCTCGATCCGGTACGGGCAGCCCGACGACGGCACCGCCCCGTCGGACACGACCCAGCATCAGGCGTTCGAGCTGCTGGCGAAGGGCTTCGGGCCGGGCGTCAACGGCCCCCTCGCGGTCGTGGTGACGTTCCCGAAGGGCGGGCAGGTACCGCAGGGTCTGCTCACATCACTGCGGTCGGCACCCGGGGTCGCGAGCGTCGCGCCGCCACGCACGAACCCCGCGGGGAACACGGCGGTCGTGACCGTCATCCCGACGAGCGCGCCGGACGCCCAGGCGACGACCGACCTCGTCGCGAGCCTCCGCGACGACGTCGTGCCCGCGGCGGTGAAGGGAACCCCGGCCCGGGCCTACGTCGGCGGGGTGACGGCCGCGTACATCGACCTCGGGAACCGCATCAAGGACCGGCTCCCGCTCTTCGTCGGCGCGGTCGTCCTCCTCTCGTTCCTCCTCCTGATGATGGTGTTCCACTCGATCGTCGTCCCGCTGACGGCAGCCGTGATGAACCTGCTCTCGGTGGGTGCCGCGTACGGAGTGACGGTCGCGGTGTTTCAATGGGGCTGGGCCAAGGGACTGATCGGGCTCGAGAGCACGGTACCGATCGTCTCGTTCGTCCCGATGATGATGTTCGCCGTGCTCTTCGGGCTCTCGATGGACTACCAGGTGTTCCTGCTCACCCGGGTGCGCGAGGAGTACGCGGCGTGCCACGAGACGCGCCGCGCGGTCGTCACCGGTGTGGCGACGACCGCGCGTGTGATCACGTCCGCGGCGCTCATCATGATCAGTGTCTTCCTCAGCTTCGTCGCCAACCCCGTCGCCGAGCTGAAGATGTTCGGGCTCGGCCTCGCGGTCGCCGTCGCCGTCGACGCCACGGTCGTCCGCATGGTCCTCGTCCCCGCTCTCATGGAGATCCTCGGGCGCGCCAACTGGTGGTTCCCGAAGAGCCTTGCTCGCTTCGTGCCGAAGATCGATCTCGCCTGATCTGCGGGAAATCGCCCACCGCAAAGCCCGGCTCCCGGCGAGTCCCGATCCGAGATCTCGCTACGATTCCCTGAATCCGGCCATCGGCAGACCGACGGCGCGGAGGGTCGCCCGGCGGCCGGGCAGCCCGAGACTGCGCATGGTGACAGAGAACCCGGAGCTCAACGTGCGACCGGCGGCCGTGAGCCGCGAGTCGCTCCGGCCCCTGTCGGACGTCGAGCTGACGGACAGCACCGTGTGGGGTCTGGTCGACGCCGCGCCCGACGGGATCGTCCTTGCCGACGAAGCCGGCCAGATCCGCCTCGTGAACCGGAAGATGGAGGAGCTGTTCGGATACGACCGCGGCGACCTCCTCGGCCGCTCGGTCGACGACCTCCTTCCCGACCGCTTGCGTCAGGTCCACCGCGCGCACCGGACGCGCTACCGGGTGGAGCCTCGCACGCGTGCGATGGGCGCCGGGCTGCGCCTGTTCGGCCGCCGTCAGGACGGGACGGAGTTCCCGGTCGAGATCAGCCTGAGCCCGCTCGACACCGATGCCGGGCTCCGCGTGGTCGCCGTCGTTCGCGACATCACCGATCGCGTCCGCGAGGAGGCCGAGTCACGCCGCGTGCGCGAGACGCTCGACACGACCCGCGACGCGGTGTTGATCTTCGACGCCGACACGTGGCGCTTCACGTACGTCAACCAAGGAGCGATCGACCAGCTCGGCTACACGCACGACGAGCTCCTCGACATGACGATGTTGCACATCGCGCCCGAGTTCAACGAAGCCGAGCTCCGTGCGCTGCTGGAGCCGTTCAACCAGGGCGAGATCTCGGTCTCGATGTTCACGACGACGCACCGCCGGCGGGACGGCACCGACGTTCCCGTGGAGATCATGATGCAACCGGCGTGGACCGAGGACGGCCGCCCGAGGGCGTTCGTCCAGGTCGTCCGCGACGTCAGCGAGCGGCTCGAGGCCCAAGAACGGCTGTGGCGCGCCGAGCAGGACCTCCGCCTGTTCGAGGATCGCGAGCGCATCGCCAGAGACCTGCACGACATCGTCATCCAGCGCCTCTTCGCGGCCGGCATGGCCGTCCAGGCGGTCCTCTCGCGGACGGACGACCCGACCCATTCGCAGCGGCTGGCGTCGGTCGTCGACGAGCTCGACCAGAGCGTGCGCGAGATCCGCACCGCGATCTTCGGCCTCCAGGCCGACCTGCAGACCGTCGGGGGCCTGCGCGCCGAGATCCTGAAGCTCACGTCCGACCAGCGTCCGCTCCTCGGCTTCGATCCCCGCGTGCATTTCGAGGGAATCATCGAATCGATCCCGGACGCGATCGGCAACCAGCTGCTCGCGATCCTCCGCGAAGCGCTCTCGAACGTCGCGCGTCACGCGAACGCCTCGACCGTGCACGTCACCGTCAACGTCGGCCGGGTGGTCGTCCTCCGAGTGGTCGACAACGGCGTCGGCGTGAGCGACGCCGACGGGACCACACAGCCGGACGCCGAGGGCGGCAACGGCATCCGCAACGCCCTTCAGCGGGCGGAGTCGCTCGGCGGATGGTGCACCATCAAGCGCGGCGAGCACGGCGGCACCGTGTTCGAGTGGTCGGTGCCCCTCGAGTAGCCACCGGCGTCCGGCGGAGGGTCACACCGCGTGCCGGACCCACCGAGCGCCTCGCCGGCGGACCCGGCGTTCACGCGCGTGCTGCGGCAGGCGAGGTCGGCGGACCGGCCCCGGCGCCCGTTCGAAGAAGTGCCGTTTCGCGCGCTCGACGAGGAGCAGGTACGCCACGACCATCGTCGCGAGCACGGCGAAGAAGTCGGCCGGCAGCGCGGTGAACCGGAGCTGGTGCGCGAACGGCGCGTACGGCAGTAGCGCCCCCACTGCGATCACCCCGGCAACCGCACCGAGCAACGCCCGGCTGGGCCGGCTCCGCCAGAACGGCACGCGGCGGGTGCGGATGACGAAGACGACCAGGGTCTGGGTCGCGAGGGACTCGACGAACCATCCCGACCGGAACAACGCCGCGCCGGCGCCGAACGGGCCGAGCATGATCGCGAACGTGAGGAAGTCGAACAGCGAGCTGATCGGCCCGAAGAAGAGCATGAACCGGCGGATGAAGTGCACGTCCCAGTGCGACGGCCGGGCCAGCAGCTCCTCGTCGACCCGGTCGGTCGGGATCGCCATCTGGCTCGTGTCGTAGAGGAGGTTGTTGAGGAGGATCTGACCGGGGAGCATCGGGAGGAACGAGAGGAAGGTCGACGCCGCCGCGGCGCTGAACATGTTCCCGAAGTTCGACGACGTGCCCATGAGCACGTACTTGATCGTGTTCGCGAACGTCCGGCGCCCCTCGCTCACGCCGTCGGCCAGCACGCCGAGGCTCTTCTCGAGCAGCACGATGTCGGCCGCGTCCTTGGCGACGTCCGTCGCCGACTCCACGGAGATGCCGACGTCGGCCGCGTGCAACGCCACCGCATCGTTGACGCCGTCACCGAGGAACGCGACGTCGCGATCGGGCGCCCGGTGCGCCCGGATGAGCCGTGCCTTCTGCTCCGGTCCGACGCGGGCGAAGATCGTCGTCTCGATCACCCGCGACCGGAGCGCGTCGTCGTCGAGGGCGGAGACCTCAGTGCCCGTCATCGTGCCCCGCACGTCGAGCCCGAGGTCGCGGCAGACCTTCGCGGCGACGATCGCGTTGTCGCCGGTGACGACCTTCACGGTGATGCCGAGCGTCGCGAGCCGCCGCAACGAGTCTGCGGCGTCGAGCTTCGGCCGGTCGAGGAAGACGAGGAACCCGGCGAGAGTGAGGTCGTGCTCGTCGGCACGGGCCAGCGCCGTCGCACCGGGCATCGGGCGGGTGGCGACGGCGACGACGCGGCTGCCGGCCGCGAACTCGGCGTCGAGCGTGCCGTGCGCGGCCGCCGGCACGTCGGTCGTCACGCCGAGCACCGATTCGGGGGCGCCCTTCGTCACGAGCGTGCGTCCCATCGTCGGGTGGTCGATCAACGCGGAAACCATCCGGCGTTCGTGATCGAAGGGGATGGTCGCGATCGTCCGCACGCCGGTGGGCGCGACCGGGGTGCCCGCGGCCGCGTCCCAGAGCGCGACGTCGAGCGGGTTGCCGCCGACGGCCTTCCCGTGTTCGATCGTCGCCTCGTTGCAGACGAGCCCGAGGCGCAGCACCCCGTCGTCGGCGACCCCCGACGGGTCGACGGCGCGGACGAAGCTGATGCTGCCCTCGGTCAGGGTCCCGGTCTTGTCGGTGAGCAGGACCTCGATGTCGCCGAGGTCCTCGATGCACACGAGCCGCTTGACGAGCACGCCCCGTGCCGCCAGCCGGCGCGAGCCGGTCGCGAGGCTCGTCGTCACGACCGCCGGCAGGAGCTGCGGGGTGATGCCGACCGCGATCGCGATCGAGAACAGCAACGACTCGAGCAGCGGCCGGTCGAGGACCAGGTTGATCACGAAGATCGACGTGGTCAGCACCGCCGCGACCTGCACCAGCAGCACGGAGAAGTGCCGGAGGCCGGTCTGGAACTCCGTCGTCTCCTGCCGTTCGCCGAGGCCGGCCGCGATGCGACCGAACTCGGTGCGGGCGCCGGTCTCGACCACGATGCCCTGACCGTTCCCGGTCCGGACGACCGTCCCCATGAACGCGCACGAGGACATGTCGGCGAGCTCGGCGCCGGTCGTGACCGCGGTCGGCTCCTTCTCGGCCGGGAGCGACTCGCCGGTCAGCACCGACTCGTCGCACTCGAGCTCCTCGGCCGCCGTGATCCGCAGGTCGGCCGGCACGACTTGACCGAGGCTGATCTGCACCACGTCGCCCGGGACCAGGTCGCGGACGTCGACGGACGACGACACGCCGTCGCGCCGGACGACGACCCGGTGCGAAATCTGCGTGTGCAACCGGTGCGCGGCCAGCTCGGCGCGGTACTCGTTGACGAAGCCGAGGCCGACCGAGACCGCCAGGATCACGGCGATGATCGCGGCGTTCGTCCGGTCGCCGACGAAGAACGAGACCGCGGCGGTCACGACGAGGAGCGCGAGGAGCGCACTGCGCAGCTGGCGGGCGAGGACGGCCCAAGCCCTCACCCGGTGAACCGAGATGACGTTGGGGCCGACGGCAGCGCGGCGGGCCGCGGCCTCGGCGCCGGTCAGACCCTCCGGTCGTGAGCCGACGCGCTCCAGCACGGCTTCGGGATCGAGCGCGGCCGCCTCGGCGAGCGTGAGCCCGCCCGCGGTGCGCTCCCCGATCGCTCGACCCACACGGAGAATTGTGCTCGCTTCTCCGTCGGGGATCAGTCGAGGAGCTCGAGCACCTTCTCCGAGGGCCGGCAGATCAGCGCCCGCTCGCCGCGGAACACGACGGGGCGCTGCATGAGCTCCGGGTGCTCGAGCAGCAGCGCGACCACCGACTCCTTGTCGGTGTAGTCGTCCGCGGAGAGCCCGAGGTCGCCGAATCGCTTGTCCTTGCGGACCAGCTCGGCGGGCGGATCGGGGATCAGCTCCACCGTCCGCTCGAGGTCGGCCCGGCTGAGCGGGGTCTTCAGGTACTCGACGACGTCGAACTCGACGCCACGGTCGCGCAGGATCTCCAGCACGCCCCGGGCCTGCCCTCAGCCCGGGTTGAAGTACACGAGATAGTCGGCCACATGCCCGCTCTCGGCGCTCATGGCCGGACACTAGCCTCGGCGACGTGACTCGCTCTCTCGGGCGTGAGGACGTCAACGACATCGAGTCGATCCTCGCCGACGACCGGATCGACTTCGGGACCGAGGCGCACACCACGGCAGTGCGCGGCGACGCCATCTTCACGTGGGACTACGAGCGGACCCGCGCCGGGCTCGGGAAGCTCTACGAGCGGGCGAAGACGTCGCAATGGAACGGCGCCACCGATCTCGACTGGTCGATCGCCGTCGACGTCGAGAAGGTGGCGTCGGAGATGCAGGCCGCGGTCGACCACGTCCGGCGACGCCTCACCGACGTGCCCGGCTCGCCGATGAAGTCGTGGACCGACCGTGAGTGGACGCGCTTCGGCATCGAGGCGTTCAACTGGCGGATGAGCAACTTCCTGCACGGCGAGCAGGGCGCCCTCGTGTGTACGGCGAAGATCGTCACGACCACGCCCTGGATCGACGCCAAGTACTACGCGGCGACGCAGGTGATCGACGAGGCCCGCCACGTCGAGGTCTTCTCGCGCTACCTCGACACGAAGCTCGACGGCCACTACCCGGTGAACCCCGCCCTCCAGCTCCTCATCGACGACGTCGTCGGCGACACCCGGTGGGACATCACCTACATGGGGATGCAGATCATCATCGAGGGACTCGCGCTCGCGGCGTTCGGCTTCATGCACATGGCGACCAACGAGCCGCTGCTGAAGCAACTGCTCCGCTACGTGATGAGCGACGAGGCGCGCCACGTCGCGTTCGGCGTGCTCTCGCTGCAGGAGTTCTACCGGCACCTGAGCTCCGCGGAGATCCGCGAACGTCAGGAGTTCGCCTTCGAAGCCGCGCTCCGCATGCGCGACCGGCTCATGATGCACGCGGTTTGGGAGCGCATGGGTATCGATCCCGGCACGATCACCCGCATGCTGTTCGAGATCCGCCGACCGGGCGTGAACCCGTTCCAGGCCGCGCTGTTCTCGAAGATCGTCCCCAACTGCAAGAAGCTCGGCCTGCTCGACGCCGGTGACGGCTGGCTGCGCGAGCGGTTCACCGAGATCGGCGTCATCGACTTCGAGGACGCCCCCGACACCGAGATCGAGTATGCACTGCTCGACGCGGTCTCTGCCGACCGCGCCACCGCGACGATCTGAAGAGGAGCCTGCCGCCCATGGCGTTCAAGGAATACCCGGTCCGCGTCGGTTCGATGCTGTTCACGCAGGTCGATCCCGCCCGCGGCAAGGAGGTCGAGTACAACCGCTGGTACGAGCGCGACCACTTCTACGCGGGCTGCATGATCGGTCCATGGCTGTTCGCGGGCCGGCGGTGGGTGGCGACGCGTGACCTGAAGGACCTGCGCTTCCCGTCCGACACGCCCGTCTTGCCGGAGATCGACGCCGGGTCGTACGTGGCCGTCTACTGGCTGCTCGACGGGCGCTACGACGAGCACGTCGAGTGGGCGACCGAGCAGGTCAACTGGCTCTACGCCAACGGCCGCGGCTTCCAGGACCGGACGCACGCCCTGACCGCGATGTACTTCACCGCGTCGCGCTGGTACCGCGACGACGACCCGATCCCCCTCGAGCTCGCCCTCGACCACGAGCAGTTCGCGGGCATGGTGGCGATCGTCGTGCAGCGTGAGGACGGCGTCGAGCAGGATCGACTCGACGCGTGGTTCGACGAGAACCTGCCCTCGTTCCTCGCGGGAAGCCCCGTCGCGAACGTGTCGTCGTGGACGCCGGCGCCCCTTCTCGACTCGGCGCCGTCCTTCGTGCCCCGCGATCCCGAGGCCGGACGGCGCGCGATGGTGCTCGCCTTCCTCGAGGAGGACCCGCGCACCGACTGGGAGCGCTTCCGCACCTGGGCGAAGGAGATCGACGGCTCGGGCCTCGGACGGGTCGTACTGTGCGAACCGTGGATCCCCACGATCGTCGGCACCGACACCTACACCGACCAGCTCTGGTAGCTCGTCAGTCGAACGCGGTCGTCTGCGGGCGCGCGACCGCGTCCCGCAGGAGCTCGAGGTACTCGGCTCGGGTGATCTCGACCGCGCCGAGCGATTCGAGGTGCGGCGTCACCCACTGGACGTCGAGCAGGGCCGCGCCTCCGGTTCGCAGGCGCTCGACGAGCGCGACGAGCGCGACCTTCGACGCGTCCGTGCGCCGGTGGAACATGGACTCCCCCGCGAACAGGCCGCCGACGGCGATGCCGTAGAGACCTCCCGCGAGCTCGGCGCGTCCGTCGTCACCGCGCACCCAGGTCTCGACGCTGTGGGCCCAGCCGAGCTCGTGCAGGCGCGTGTACGCGGCGACGAAGCGGTCGTCGATCCAGCCCGCGGGACGGTGCGGATCGGCGCACGCGCGCATCACCGGTTCGAACGCGGTGTCGACCCGGATCTCGAAGCGCCGGCACGACCGTTGCAGCGAACGCGACACCCGCAGCCCGTCGAGCGGGATGACCCCGCGCGGCTCGGGCGACCACCACGCGAGCTCGCCGCCCCGGCGGAGGGGCATGGGGAACAGCCCGGTCCGGTATGCGGCGAGCAGGGTGCCCGGCTCGAGGTCGGCCCCGATCCCGACCACCTCGCCCTCGGCGTCGGCCGGCGACGGCAGCACCCAGCGGGAGGGGGGCGGCTCGACGGGGACACGGCTCAGGCGGCCGAGCGTACCGAGCCCGGGGCCGCCCGGCCCGCGGAATGGCCACGCGGAGTGGCAGCGGCCTAGCCTGGCTCCACCGACACCGCTCCGCCGGTGTGGGCCGTCCCCGGCCCCCGGCCTGCGACTTCCCCGACACGATGCCGGCATCGGACCGTTCACCCATCCCCCGCCCCCGGGACGGCGCGCGCCGGGTCGCCACCGCCGTCTGCTCGCTGCTCGTCGCGCTCGGCGCCGCCGGCGGGCTCGCCGGCACCCTCGGCGCGCCGCCGGCCGCCGCCCAGTCCAAGCCGTCGCCCGACCCGCTCGCCGACGCCGACCAGACGGTCGCCCGGCTCCGCCGCCAGGCCGACGCCGCCGGCGCGCAGTACTTCGCCGAGCTCGGCCGCTTCGCGACCCTCGACCGCCAGGTCGCCGACCTCGAGGCGCAGATCCCGCAGCTCCAACAGCGCGCCCGCAAGCTGCGGGCCGAGGTGCGCCGCCGCGCCGTCGCCGCGTACGAGCAGGCGAACGGCCAGCTCGCGGCGCTGATCGACAGCGCGGATTCGCTCGACCTGGCCCGCCGGGCCAAGCTGCTCGACCGACTGAACGCGCGTGACGACGACGCCGTCACGGAGCTGAACGCATCGGTCGCCGATCTGTCGGCCCAGCGCGACAGGCTGCGCGGCGCGCGCCAGGCCGAGGCCGCCGCGCTCGAACAGGTACGCAGGCAGGGCGACGCGATCAACGCGACCCTCACCGCGGCGGTCGAGCGCCAGCGCGCGCTGCACGCCGCCGCAGCAGCGGCCGCCGCCACCGCGACGACCACCACGGTCGCGCCCCCGACGACGAGCCGCCCGGCGCGCTCGAACACGCCGCCGGCGGCGCCGAGCGCACCACCGTCCGCGCCCGCGACCTACACCCCCACGCCGGGCGTCCATCCGCACCACGACGATCCGTTCCTCGTGTGCACTCGGGCGCGCGAGAGCGGCGGCCGTTACGACGCGTACAACCCGGCCGGGCCCTACCTCGGCGCGTACCAGTTCCTGCAGGCGACGTGGAACGGCGCCGCCAACCATGCCGGCCGGCTCGACCTCGTCGGCGTGCCCGCCAACGCGGCGTCGCAATACGACCAGGACGACGTCGCGTGGGCCCTGTACCAGTGGCAGGGCAACGCCCCCTGGGGCGGCTCCTGCTGACCCGCTCGACGACGCTCGGCTGCTTCAGGCCGTCCAGGCCGGGAGCATCGCGGTCATGAGCGCCTCGTCGGAGGTGCCGCGCCACATCTCGATCATCCCGGTCGCGAGCGGATCGCAGCCGACGCGCAGCGGCGAGTCGTCGTCGAGGATGGCGGCGACGATGGCGTGGGCGGCATCCGCGGTCGAGGTGACCGAGCCCTCGATGTTGCGGCGTCCCTCGTAGTAACGCTGCGCCATCGGCGCGTAGTCGGGCCAGTCGATGGCCTCCGGCGCGCGATCGGAGTTCGCCAGCATGTCGGTGTCGATCGGGCCGGGCATGATCTCGAGCACCCGGATCCGGAACGGTGCGAGCTCGGCGCGCAGGCTCTCGCCGATCGCGCTCACCGCCGCCTTGCTCGACCGGTACGGCGCGTAGAACGGCACGGGCGCAAGGATCGACGACGACGTGACGTTGCAGATCACGCCGCCGCCGGCGGCGCGGAGCAACGGGATCGCGCGCCGCGTGACCTCCACCAGACCGAACACGTTGGCCTCGAACATCGCCCGCCAGAGCTCCATCGGCGTGGCTTCGAACGGCGGGTGCGCGGCCTCGACACCGGCGTTGTTGACGAGGACGCGCAGGCCCTCGGGCAGGCGGATCGTGTCGTGGTCGGTCACGTCGAGCCGCTCGACCCGGAGCGTCCCCTTCGCGCTCGCGGCGACCGCCTCGCCCGGGAGCGACGCCCCCGCGGCCGGGTCGCGCATCGTCGCCACGACGTCGAAGCCCTGGTAGGCGAGCTCCAGCGCCACCGCGCGGCCGAGCCCACGGCTCGCCCCCGTCACCACCGCCACGCCGTCAGCCTGCATGGGCCGGCAGTCTAAGGATCTAAGGTCGGGTTCATGGAGGGTCACACGATCGAGCTGCGCGAGGACGGGCGGCGGATCGAGATCTCGGTCGGCGGCGTCGTCGTCGCCAGCACCACCCGCGCGATCTCGCTGCACGAGACCGGGCTGCCACCCCGCTCCTACGTTCCGTGTGACGACGTTCGCATGGAGCTGCTCGACCCGACCGAGAGGTCGAGCGCGTGCCCGTTCAAGGGCGAAGCGTCGTACTGGTCGGTCGAGATCGACGGCGTGCGGCACGAGAACATCGTGTGGGCGTACGAGGACCCGATCGAGGGGATGGAGGCGATCGCCGGACGCCTCGCGTTCTTCGACGAGCGCGTCGACGTCGTGATCGACGGCGAGCCGCAGGAGCGACCACGCACGCAATGGACGCCGGGCGCCGTCCCGGCCGAACACCCGTAGCGGCAACGCGCCTCAGCTCGGCGGCGGCGGCGACGCGAGCCGCGTGCAGTGGGCGGCGTCGCTCGGGTACGGGTCGACCGCGTCGCCGTGGTTCGGGTGGATCTCGAAGTGGACGTGCGTCGGGCCGCCGGCGGCGTCGCCGGTGTTGCCGACGAGCCCGATCACCTCACCCGCGGCGACGCGTCGCGGGTCGCCGACGTAGCTGTCGAAGTGGGCGTAGAAGTACTGGTTGCCGTCGTCGCCGTCGAGCCAGATCGCGTTGCCCTGCACCGGGCCGACCTTCTGGCGGATGACGCCGGCGACCACCGCGACCGCCGGAGTACCGCGCGGTGCGAGCAGGTCGTTGCCCTCGTGGAGGGTCCCGCCGGGGCGCGGTGCGTGCCAGTCCTCGACGAAGAAGACGGGTGAGGGCACCGGGCAGAGGATCGCGAACACGGTGCCGGGCGGGTACGTCGTGGTCGTCGTCGGCGTCGCACGGGGCGCGATGCACCCGGCCAGGGCAGCGGCGCCCGTGACCGCGGCCGCGACGAGTCCGGCGATCCTCCCCACACCCGGGTTCTCGGCACCACGGGCCCCCGCCTTGACCCGCGCGGTCGGATCAGACCCGTTCGGCGACCTGCCCGTTCTCGACGTCGACGGTGCGCGTGACGCGGACCGCGTCGAGCAGCCGGCGGTCGTGGGTGACCAGCAGGAGCGTGCCGCCGTAGCCCTCGAGCGCCTGCTCGAGCTGCTCGATCGCGGGCAGGTCGAGGTGGTTCGACGGCTCGTCGAGCACCAGGCAGTTGACGCCCCGGGCGGCGAACTCGGCGAGCACCGCCCGGGTCCGCTCGCCCGGCGACAGGCTCGCGGCCGGGCGGGTGACGTGGTCGGCGCCGAGCCCGAACTTGGCGAGCCGCGACCGCGCCTCGCTCAACGGCAGCCCGGTCACCGCGATGAACGCGTCGAGGAGCGAGCCGTCCCCTTCGAAGCGGGCCCGGGCCTGCTCGAGCTCCCCGACGACCACCGACGGCCCGATCCGCCGCTCACCGGCGACCAGCGGCTCGCGCCCGAGCAGCGCGCGCAGCAACGTGGTCTTGCCGGCGCCGTTCGGCCCCACGATCGCGACCCGGTCGGCCCAGCGGATCTCGAGGTCGACCGGGCCGAGCCGGAACTCGCCGCGGGTCACGACGGCCCGGTCGAGACGGAGCACGACGGCGCCGCTGCGCGCGGCCTCGGCGAACTCCAGCCGCAGCTCCCATCCCTCCCACGGCTTCTCGACGACCTCGAGCCGCTGCACGGCGCGTTCGCTGGCGCGCGCCTTCGACGCGAGCTGCTCCGAGGTCTGGGTGCGGAAACGGCGGACGTTCTTGTCGGGCTCGTTGCCGTCGCGCTTGGCGCGCCGCACCCCCTGGACCGCCCACTCGCGCTGGGTGCGGGCCCGCTCCTCGAGGCGGCTGCGCTGCGCGCGGTAGGTCTCGTAGTCCTCGCGCGCGTGGCGGCGCGCGACCTCGCGCAACTCGACGTACGCGTCCCACCCCCCGGAGAACTCCGCGCTCTTGCGGGAGTGCTCGTCGATCTCGAGCACGCTCGTCACCGTCCGCTCGAGGAACTCGCGGTCGTGACTCACCACGACGACGCCGCCCGGCAGATCGTGCACGAACCGCTCGAGGCGGGCGAGGCCGTCGAAGTCGAGGTCGTTGGTCGGCTCGTCGAGGAGCAGGACGTCGAAGCGGCTCAACAGGATCGCGGCGAGCGCGAGCTTGGCGGCCTGCCCGCCCGAGAGCGCGGCGGTCGGGCGATCGAGGACGTCCTCGTCGAGCCCGAGATCGGCGGCGACGATCCGGGCGCGGGCGTCGAAGTCGGCGGCGCCGCTGCTCAGGTACGCGTCGAGCGCGTCGGTGTACGCGTCGTCGGCATCCGGCTCGCCCGCCGCGAGCGCGGCCGACGCCTGCTCGAACGCGGCGGATGCCGCGGCGGTCCCGGTCCGGCGGGCGAGCGCCGCGCGTGCCGACTCGCCGCTTCGCCGCTCGCGCTCCTGCGGCAGGTAGCCGACACGGAGCGTCGGCGGTGTACGCGTCACCGATCCGCGGTCGGGCGTCACCAGCCCGGCGAGGATCCGCAGGAGCGTCGACTTCCCGACGCCGTTCGGTCCGACCACGCCGAGGCGGGTCCGCGGGCCGACCGTGACGTCGACGCCGTCGAGGACGACGTGGTCCGCGAACGAGCGCGCCAGGTCGCGTCCGACCAGCGAGAACGACGACGGGGACGGCGGGGCCACCGCGCCACCTTCGCAGATCGTGGGGGTTCGCGGCGCCCGGAATCGGCGTCGCCCCCGACGGCGCCCGGGCAGGTGCTCCGCCACGGCCGCGGGAATATCCTCGGCGCATGCCCCGCGACGAGGCACTCCGTCTGGAGTTGCTGGCGATGGCCGAGCGGCCGGGCGCACCCGCCAACGCGGACCGCCTGTGGGAGATCCTCGACGACTACGAGTGCTGGCCCGGCTTCCGCCTCGTCGGGATCGACGGGGAGCACGCGGCGTGGCTCGTGGTGCAGCTCGCGGACACGGAGCTGCAACGGCGGGCCCTCGACCACCTCGAGGTCGCGGTCGACAACCGCGACGCGAACCCGGCGCACTACGCGTGCCTCGTCGATCGGGTGCGCATGGCCGACGGGCGCGAGCAGGTGTACGGGTCGCAGTTCGTGGTCACTGACGGCGAGACGATCGCGCCGTGGCCGATCGCCGACGCACTCGGCGTCGATCGCCGCCGCATCCGCGTCGGGCTCCCGCCGCTCTCGTGGCAGCTACGCGAGATGCAGGAGCAGTACCGCACGCACGGCTCGCCCGAGTGGCCCGTCCGCAGCGGCCCCGTCGGGTCTCCATGACGACCGCACGCTCCGGCCCGGTCGCTCGCCTCAGTTGACCGTGTCCGCGGCTCGCCAGCAGTACCACGCCGCGACCGAGCGGTACGGGCGGTACGGCTCGCCCAGCGGTTCGAGCTGGCGCGCCGTCGGCATCTCGCTCCACCCGTGGAGGATGCCGTAGCCCCGGCGCACGCCGAAGTCGTCGACGGGCCACACGTCGAGCCGGCCGAGCTGGAAGATGAGGAACATCTCGGCGGTCCACCGGCCGATGCCGCGCACGAGCGTGAGCTCGCGGACGATCTCGTCGTCGGGCAGGCGGCCCACCCGGTGGAGCTCGACGTCGCCGGCGAGGACCTTCTGGGCCAGGTCGCGGATCGACGCCGTCTTGCTCGCGGACAGGCCCACCCCGCGCAGCGTCGTCTCGGGCAACGCGAGCACCGCCTCGGGCGTCGGTCCGACCCCGTCGAACAGCGCGTCGAACCGGCCGTGGATGGCCCGGGCCGCCGCGCCCGCGAGCTGCTGGTAGCAGATCGCCCGGGCCAGCTCGGCGAAGTGCGTGCGGCGGGGCCGGCCCCGGCGGAGGTCGGCCGGGCCGACCTGGTCGACGATGCGGCGCATCGCCGCGTCGCGGCGGGCGAGCTCGGCCGAGGCCTCGACCAGGGCCCGGGCGACCCGGGGCACTAGAGGGCCTCCCGGGCGCGCCGGCCGCGCGCCGTCTCGTCGGCATGCACGGACTCACGGTACCGGCGCGAGCGCGGTCGACACCGCCCGGGCCCGGCGGGTAGACCGGCGGCCGTGTACATCGGCCTGAGTCCCGAACACGAGGCCCTGCGGCAGGAGCTGCGCGCCTACTTCCGCCAGCTCATGACCGACGACGTGCTCGCCGAGCAGGGGCGCGAGATGGGCGGCCCGGCGTCGAAGGCCGCCATCCGCAAGATGGGGGCCGACGGGTGGCTCGGGATCGGCTGGCCCCGCGAGTACGGGGGCCAGGGTCGCTCGCCGATCGAGCAGCACATCTTCGTCGAGGAGGCCCAGGTGGCGGGGGCACCCCTCCCGCTGCTCACGATCAACTCCGTGGCGCCGACCCTGATGCGGTTCGGGACCCAGCAGCAGAAGGACGACTTCCTCCCACGCATCCTCGCGGGCGAGATCCAGTTCGCGATCGGGTACTCGGAGCCGAGCGCGGGCACCGACCTCGCGTCCCTCAAGACACGCGCCGAGCGCGACGGCGACGAGTGGCTGATCAACGGTCAGAAGATCTTCACGAGCATCGTCGACCACGCCGACTACGTCTGGCTGGCGTGCCGCACCGATCCGGACGCGCCGAAGCACAAGGGCATCTCGATCATCATCGTGCCGACGACGGCACCCGGGTTCTCGTTCACGCCGATCCACGGCATGGGCGGCATCCGCACGAACGCGTCGTTCTACGACAATGTCCGCGTCCCCATCGGCAACCTCGTCGGTGAGGAGAACGGCGGCTGGGGGCTGATCACCAACCAGCTGAACCACGAGCGCGTCGCCATCGCGCCCGCGGGCTGGGTGACGCGTCGCTACGACGAGACCGTCGAATGGGCCCAGTCGACACTGCTGCCGGACGGCCGCCGGGTGATCGACCAGGAGTGGGTACAGGTCAACCTGGCACGCGTCCGGGCCCGCCTCGAGTTCCTGAAGCTGATCAACTGGAAGGTGGCGTGGGCATCGACCCGGGGAACGCTGCACCCGGCCGACGCCTCGACGACGAAGGTGTTCGGCTCCGAGTTCTTCATCGAGGCCTACCGGCTGCTCATGGAGGTCATCGGGCCGGCGGCGGCGCTGCGCGGTGACCGGTCGGGTGCGGCGCTGCGCGCCCGGCTCGAGAGCTCGTACCAGGGCACGCTGATCATGACGTTCGGAGGAGGCACGAACGAGGTGCAACGCGACCTGGTCTCGGTGTTCGGCCTGAAGATGCCGAGGCCCATGCGATGAGCGAGCGTCGCGGAGATGAATGAGTCGCTCGACTTCGCGTTCTCCGACGACCAGGAGGCGCTGCGCGACCTGGCGGCGAAGATCCTCGGCGATCTCGTCACGCACGAGCGCCTGACCGAGATCGAGCGGAGCGACGAGTGGTTCGACCGGCGCGCCTGGGACGCCCTCGCGCAGGCCGGGCTGCTCGGCATCGCGCTGCCCGAGGCGCACGGCGGCGGCGGGCTCGGCTTCCTCGAGGCCTGCATCGTCGCCGAGCAGATCGGGGCGACCGTCGCACCCGTGCCGTTCGTGCCGAGCACGGTCGCCGCCCTCGCCGTCGCCGAGTTCGGCGACGACGGGCTGCGCGAGCGGTGCCTGCCGGGGGTCGCCGCGGGCGACACGATCCTCACCCTCGCACTCCAGGAACCGAACAACGACGACCCGGCCGCGCCGACGACGCGGGCCGACGTCGGTCGCGACGGTTGGCGGCTCACAGGCGTCGTGCACTGCGTGCCGGCCGTGCACCTGGCGCAGGCGATGCTCGTGGCGGCGCGGACCGGTGTGGGCGTGGGCCTGTTCCTCGTCGACCCGCGAGCCGAAGGCGTGACCGCGACGCGCGCGGTCGCCACGAACGGCGAGCCGGTGTTCCTCGTCGAGCTCGACGGCGCGTCGGGCGAGCCGTTGGGCGATCCCGTCGACGGCGAGCAGGTGATCACGTGGACGGTCGAGCACGCCCTCGCGGCCTGGTGTGTCGTGCAGACCGGTGTGAGCGAGCGGGCGCTCCGGATGACGGCCGAGTACGCGTCGGCACGCGAGCAGTTCGGTCACCCGATCGCGGGCTTCCAGGCCGTGTCGCAGCGCGCCGCGGACGCCTACATCGACACGGAGGCGATCCGGTTGACGGCATGGCAGGCCGCGTGGCGCCTCGCCGCGGGTCTGCCGGCGAGCGACGAGGTCGCGATCGCGAAGTTCTGGGCCGCGGACGGCGGGCAGCGGGTGGCCCACGCAGCCCAGCACCTGCACGGTGGCCTGGGCATCGACGTCGACTACCCGTTGCACCGGTACTTCCAGTGGTCGAAGGCGATCGAGCTCACGTTCGGTTCGGCCACCCGTCAGCTCGTCCGGTTGGGCGCGTCGATCGCCCGGGGCTGAGCGAAGTGGCGCGCGGCCGGAACGCCTGGCTGGCCGCGGCCGCGGCCGTCCTCGCGGTCGCCGGCCCGGCGTGCTCCGGCGGCGACGGCGGCAGCGGCGCCGGCGCCTCGTCGACGACGAGCGGCGCCGCGACGGTCACGCTGCCCGCACCCGCGACGACGACCGCGACGCTCCCGCCCAACGGCAGCCGGCTCGCACAGGCGAACGTCGCGGAGCTCCCGGTGTACGACCAGCCGGATGCACCCGCACCCTCGCGGACGTTCCCGAACCCGTGGTACGTCAACGACGACCACCGCTACCCCGTGCCGCAGGTGTTCCTGGTCGAGTCGGTGCGCCCCGACGGTTGGGTGCAGGTCCTGCTCCCGGTCCGCCCGAACGGCAGCATCGGGTGGGTACGCGGCTCGGACGTCCAGCTCGCGGTGAACACCTACCGCGTGGTCGTGTCGCTGTCGGCGCACCAGATCACCGTCTACGACGGGGCCGCGGTCTTCTACCAGGGACCCGTCGCGACGGGCGCGCCCGCGACGCCGACGCCGACCGGCCACTACTTCATCCGGGTCCTCCAGCAGGCACCCGACCCGAACACCGTGTACGGACCGTACGCGTACGGGCTCTCGAGCCATTCCGACGTCCTGACCGACTTCAACGGCGGCGACGGCGAGATCGGCATCCACGGGAACAACGACGCGTCGGCGCTCGGGCGGAGCGTGAGCCACGGCTGCATCCGCATGGACAACACGGCGATCACCAACCTGACCAAGGTGCTCCCGCTGGGGACGCCCGTCGACATCGACCCCTGAGCTCCGAGCGCGCACAGAAGGGACACCCGACCATGCGGATCGGAATCTTTGCCGGCGACACGGCGGGACGGACCATCGACGACGTCGTCGCCGAGGCGCGCGGCGTCGCCGAAGACGGGTTCGCCGGGTACTGGATCCCCAACATCTTCGGGCTCGACGCGCTGACCGTGCTCGCGGTCGTCGGGCGTGAGGTGCCCCGCATCGAGCTCGGCACCGCCGTCGTCCCGACCTACCCGCGGCACGCGATGACGATGGCCCAGACCGCGCTGACGGTTCAGGCGATCACCGGCAACCGGCTCGCGCTCGGCATCGGCCTGTCGCACCAGTTCGTCGTCGAGGGCATGTGGGGCCTCTCCTTCGAGCGACCCGTCCGCCACATGCGCGAGTACCTCGAGATCCTCACCTCCCTCGTGCGGACCGGCAAGGTGGACTTCGACGGCGAGACGATGCACGCGCACGGCGGCCTGAACGCCGCGGGCGCAGAGCCGGTGCCGATCCTGCTCGCGGCGCTCGGGACCAGGATGCTCGAGCTCGCAGGCGGCGTCGCCGACGGGACCGTGACGTGGATGACCGGGCCCGACACGCTCGCGACCCACACCGTCCCGACGATCACGCACGCCGCCGAGGCGGCGGGGCGACCCGCACCCCGGATCGCGGCCGGCCTCCCGGTCCTCGTGACCGACGACGTCGAGGCGGGCCGGGCGCGGGCCGCGTCCGTCTTCAAGGTGTACGGATCGGTGCCCTCGTACCGGGCCATGCTCGACCGCGAGGGGGCGGCAGGGCCCGCCGACATCGCCGTCGTGGGCGACGAAGCCGCCGTGCGCGGGAGGCTCGAGGAGGCGGCGGCAACCGGCGTCACCGAGCTCGTCGCGGTCGAGTTCGCGTCACACAAGAGCCCCGACCGGGCCCGCACCAGGGACCTGCTGCGCTCGCTGCTCTGAGGCTCGCGTCCCCCGCTCCGGCGCCTCGGGCGGCGGGCCGCTCGGGGCCCCGGCTCGCTGCGGCGCGGGATGCCTGCGCCGCGGTCGCTCGCCTCTGTGCCGAATAGGGTCTCTCCCGTGCGCATCGACGGCTCGAACATCCTCGTGACCGGCGCGTCGTCGGGCATCGGCGCCGCGCTCGCGCCGATGCTCGCCGAGCGGGGCGCGACCGTCGGGATCGTCGCCCGCCGCCGCGAGCGCCTGGAAGCGGTGCTCGCGCAGTGCCGGGAGCACACGCCCGGATCGCAGCTGTGGGCCGTCGACCTCGGCGACGTCGACCGCGCCGTCGCGGTCGCGCTCGAGGCATGGGACGCGTTCGGGCACTTGGACGCCCTGGTCAACAACGCGGCGATCCCGAAGCGCACCCCGGTCGATCGACTGACGCCGTCCGATGTCGACGAGGTGATGCGCGTCAACTTCACGTCGCCCGTCCACATGAGCCTGGCCATGCTCCCGCGCATGCTCGAACGCGACTCGGGGACGATCGTGAACGTGTCGAGCATGGGCGGTCGTATCGGGATCGCCCACGAGGCCGCGTACTGCGCGTCCAAGTACGCGCTCTGCGGATGGAGCGAGGTCATGGCCATCGACCTCTACGACACGGGCGTGGACGTGAAGCTGGTCCTGCCGGGCCCGATCGCGACCGAGATCTGGGACCAGCCCGGCAACGACCCCGCGTTCTACGACGGTCCGTTCGTCCCCGCGGAGGAGTGCGCCGCCGACATCGTCGCCGCCCTCGAGGGCGACGGGTTCGAGTACTTCGCGCCGCCGGAGTTCCCGGGCGGCATGGGCAGGCAGCACGAGATGGTCGTCGGCAAGACGACCAACGTCGACGGCTTCGTCGAGATGATGGGCAAGCTCGTCAGCGGCGGGACCCCGTGACGCCGTCCCGGGCGTTCTTCGCACGAATCGCAGCGCTTCTCGCTGCGGAACGTGCAGAGAACGGAGAGGTGCCATTCCCGTGAGTGAGCGGTTGTACTTCCGGCAGCTGCTCTCGGGGCGCGACTTCGCCGTGGGTGACCAGATCGCGCGCCAGATGGTGAACTTCGTGTACCTGATCGGCGACCGCGATTCAGGTGAGGCGGTTGCGGTCGACCCGGCCTACGGCGTCGGCGAGCTGATCGACCTGCTCGGCGGCGAAGGCCTCCGCCTGACCGGCGTCCTCGCGACGCACTGGCACCCCGACCATCTCGGCGGCGACCTCATGGGGTACCCGATCGAGGGCATTCGCGAGCTGGCCGGCCGTACCGACGTGCACGCGCCCGTGCACGTGCACCGCGCCGAGGCCGAGTGGGTGAAGCGCGCCACCGGCGTCTCCGACTCCGACCTCGCCCTCCACGACAGCGGCGACACGGTGACGGTCGGCGACATCCCGATCACGCTGATGCACACACCGGGACACACGCCCGGAAGCCAGTGCTTCCTCGTCGACGGCCGGCTCGTCGCGGGCGACACGCTCTTCCTCGAGGGATGCGGCCGTACCGACCTGCCCGGCGCCGACTCCGACGCGATGTACGAGAGCCTCACGCAACGCCTCGCCGTCGTCCCCGACGACACCGTCCTGTACCCGGGCCACCTGTACTCGCCCGAGCCGTCCGCCTCGATGGGCGAGACCCGCCGGCGCAACTACGTCTTCCGCGTCAACAGCCTCGAGCAGTGGCGCATGTTCATGGGCGGCTGACCGCCGGGTGCTCAGGCGTGACCCACGACGCCGTCGGGGATGTCGTGTTGGTAGAAGACGAAGGCGCTGCGCCGTGGACGGGTCGTCGCGTTGCGGCCGGCGGCGTGGAACAGCCGCGCGTCGCGCAGGAGCAACGACCCGGCCGGGCCGAGCGCTACGACCTCGCCCGGTCCCGGCGTCTCGGTGCCGGGGATCGGGACCTCCGGCGCCCGGGGTGGCGAGCGGTGCGAGCCGGGCACGATCCGGGTTGCCCCGTTGTCGGCCGTGAACGCGTCGAGGAACCAGGTCGCGGTGATCCCGGGCACCGGCGCGGGCCCGTGGTCGGGGTGGAGCCGCTGCTCCCCGTAGCCGGGCCTCGGGTCGCGCAGGTCGACGCACCCCACCTCGAAGGTCGAGCCGAGGACGTGCGCGGCGGCGTCGAGCACGACCCGGTGGCGCCAGCACACGGCGAACACGTCGTTGTCGCCGGCGGCCTTCGCGCGCCGCGTCCCGAGCTCGTGGCGGAGGGCCTGCGGGTCGGCGGCGACGAGGCGCTCGAACTCGGCGTCGAGGCGCGCCACCTGGGCTTCGGGAAGCAGGCCCGGCACGACGACGAAGCCCTGTTCGTCGAGCGCCGCCAGCTCCTCGGCGCGGGCGGGCCGGCCGAGACCGATCGCCTCGGTCCGCTCGCGCCGAATCTCGATCCCCACCGGCGCACGCTGCCCGGGGACCCGTGCCGCTCAGGAGGCGTCGAAGAGCACGGGCAGGGCGGTGGGGCCGCGGAAGGCGAGCCCCTCGATGACCGGCGGCGGCGCCTCGGGGTCGAGGCGCAGGTTGGGCAGGCGGGCGAGGATGGTCTCGAGCCCGACGCGCAGCTCGAGCCGGGCCAGGTGCATGCCGAGGCACTGGTGCTGCCCGGTGCCGAACGTCATGTGGTTCTGCATCGGGCGGTCGATGTCGAACTCGTCGGGATGGTCGTAGCGCGCCGCGTCCCGGTTCGCCGATCCGGTGATCACGCTGATGCCCGCGCCGGCGGGGACCGGGCAGCCGCCGATCTCGGTGTCGACGGTCGCGACGCGGCTGACCTGCGTGACCGAAGTCTCCCAGCGCAGTGTCTCCTCGATCACGGCAGGGAGCAGTGACCGGTCGGCGACGACGCGCTGCATGACGGCGGGGTGCGTGAGCAGCGCCGTCAGGGCGTTGCCCATGACCCGGAACGTGGTCTCCGCGCCCGCGGGCAACAGCAGCCGGAGGAAGCCGTAGATCTTCTCGTCGGTCAGGCGCTCGCCGTCGATCTCGGCGTGCACGAGGTCGCTGATGAGATCGCCGGCCGGCTCCACACGCCGGGCCTCGACGATCGGTTCCAGGTACGCGCGCATCGCGCGCGACGCCGCCATACCCACGTCGGGGTGCAGCGGACCGGTGTTGATCTGCTCGGCCCACTGGTGGAACTGCGCGCTGTCCTTCAGGGGGACGCCGACGATCCCGCAGATGACCTGCACGGGGTAGCGACTCGTGACGTCGCGGACGAGATCGCCCCGCCCCGCCGGCGCGATCTCGTCGAGCAGCCGGTCGATCGCGGGCCGGACGAGCGTGTCGTCCCACTTCTCGAGCTGCGACGCCCGGAAGGCGTGCGCGACGAGGTTGCGGTAGGCGCGGTGCTCCTTGCCGTCCATCGCGAGGATGAGCTCGCCCATGTACTGGCCGATGTGCTCGGCGTTGATCGACGAGGAGAACGTCTGACCGTCGCGCAGCACCTGCTCGACGTCGTCCCACCGGGTCACGTGGTACTGGGGCCGGTCGGTGAAGGTCGTCGCGCTGCTGCCGTGGCTCTCGAAGACCGGGCACTCGGCGCGGGCGCGCTCCCAGACCGGGTAGGGCTGCGCGGTGACGAAGTCGAGACGCTGGTACTCGGCGCTGATGTCGGGTTCTGCCTTGGTCACCGGTCCCCCACTTCTGCCGCCGCGGTTCCGGCCGGCTCCCGGCGCCGCTCGCTCCGGGCCGTCCGGCGCAACCTGACACAGTAGTCAGGTTCGCCGCCGGGTCCCCGGCGCGCTCGACGCGTTCGTTCGGGGATACCGGGCCACCCCTCGGCCGCAATCCCCGGCTGAACGGAGACGTGCCCTGCCGGTCAGGGCGCGGGCCGGCGGGGCCCGCCCGGCGTCTGCGAGCGGTGTCGCACGACCGCGGACAGGATCGCCCGCACCGCGCCGAGCGCCATCAGCGCGAGGCCGGCAGCGAGGAGCGCGACGACGACGGCGCCGCTCCCGCCGCCTCCGACACCTCCGCCGGCATCCGACACCGCGACCGCGAACGCCGACACCGCGACGACGAGCCCCAGCAGGAAGAGCGCGAGCCCGAGGCAGCCCGGAACCGCCCCCTCGCCCGTCGGCTCCCATTGCGGGACCCGGTGCTCCCCGAGCGGTGGCGGCCATGCGTCCTCACGTGCGAGAGGATCCGGATGCTCCCTGGTGAGGTCGACCCACTCGCTCCATCCCCCGCCGTCCCACCACCGGGCGTCGTGACGCCCGGTCGGATCGCGGTACCAGCCGCTCCCCACGTGCGCGCGGGTCATAGCGCGCTCGACCGCGCGGGTCGGAGTATCACCGGCTCGGCGCGTGCTGTTCCCACGACCCGATCATCCGGTCCGACCCCGGAGTCTCCCAAGGGTCGAACGTCCTGATCGACACGAGTGGTCGTGCCGCGAATCGGGTCTTTCGTCTCTCCCGAACAGCGCGAAGAGTGGCGCACGCTGCTGGGGCAGAGCCGGAAGGTGGGCAGCGAGGTGCGCTCCGTGACGCGAGCAACGAACCGCCCATACGCGTTCGCGTTGGTGTTCGTCGTCGTGGTGGCGTCGCTGAGTGCGACGGAATCGCGCCCGCGGGTCGCGCAACGGTCAGAATGGGATCCCCGGATCGAGCCGATCGCGCAAAGCGTCGAGCGCCTGCGCGGACTCGAGTTCCGGCGTCCGGTTCCGGTCGCATTCCAAGACGATGCCGCGTTCGACCGCGGGTTGCGCGTGGCCACCCGCTCGACGACGAAGGCCGAGCGTGCCACCGAGATCGCCGAGCTCGAGGAACTTCGTGCGTTCGAACTGATCCCGGCGAACACCAGCCTCGACGACATCGTCGACGCTCCGTCGACGACCGACATCCTCGCCTATTTCGACCCTTTCGAGAAACGAATCACTGTGCGCGGCACCACGTTGGACGCCGCCCACAAGGTCACGGTCGCGCACGAGCTCACGCATGCTCTCGACGACCAACACTTCGATCTCCGTCGATTCGAACGCTCGAGCCGGACGAGCTCGGCGAACCTGCGCGAGGACCTGGTGGAAGGCGATGCCGAACGTGTCGCCACGCTGTACCGACAGCAGCTCACGGGCGAGGAGCGGGCCGCGATCGACCTCGAGGAACGGGCACAGGCGAGCGAACCCGGGTCGTCCGGTCGGGTCGGCACGCCCGAGATCCTCGACGTGCTGACGGTCGCGCCCTACCTCCTCGGCCGCCCGATGGTCGAGACGGTCGCGCTCACGAAGGGCACCACCGGTGTGGACGCCGTGTTCCGGAAGCCACCGGTGAACGACGAGACGGCGTTCGACGTGATCGACGCCCGGAAACCGCTCCCGCCCGTGCAGGTCGCGACGCCACGTCTGCGCGCCGGTGAGCAGCGGGCGGGGCCCACGGACGAGCTCGGGCCGTTCTTCCTCTACGTGGTCCTCGCCAGCCGGATCAGCCCGGTGAGCGCCCTCGATGCCGCCGACGGCTGGGCCGGGGACGCAGCCACGACGTTCCGCGCCCACGGCACGCGCTGTGTCCGCGTCGCGATCGCCGGTCGCACGCGTGCCGACACCCGGGCGATCGCACACGCGCTCGAGAGCTACGCGATCACGCTCCCGTTCGGCGCCGCAGACGTGTCGACCCACGGCAGAACGGCCGGTGTCACCGTGTGCGATCGGAAGGAAAGGACGGCCGCACCGATGGCATATGCCGTCCGGGCACTCCGCCTGCTCACCCTTCGTAATCGTGCGGTTGCCGCCGCGTTCGACAGCGGATGGCGCGCCGAAAACGCCGCGTGCATCAGCTCGACGCTCGTTCATGATTCGTTCGTCCGTTCGTACATCGATCTGGGCCAGCCCTCGGCGAGTCAGTCGGAAGCCTTTTTCACGCGCTACGGATCGATCGTGCAGGACTGTGCGAGCTCAATCCCCTGATGGCTGCGAAGAGGACCTTCTGCTCTAGGACTATCCCTCGTCGACTCCTATGAATACCCGAGGCGCACAGGCGGTGTCGTGCGGGAGTCCAGAGAGGATTACAAGATGTCTCGAACCACGACACGCGTGCTCGCCACCAGTGTTGCGTTCGCTCTTCTCTCCGGTGTTGCTCTGGTGGCAGGAGCATCGCCTGCCGGCGCGACCCACGGCGCCGCCGCCGATCAGGCCGCCGCCGAAGCGAGTGTCTTCGTGCTGGGGGACTTCAACTCCGACTGGTCCGAAGGTACGGCGATCAGCGACTTCGCCAACTTCCAGCGCGCGGCCAAGAAGGTCGCGAGCTGCAAGGCGTATCTCAAGGCGCTCACGGCCCAGCAACAGGAGGCAAACGCGTCGTCTTCGCCGTTCGTCAACGGCGACGCGCTCGCCTACAACTCCGTGGTCGTCTTCAACAACACGACCGACGCGGTGTCGAGCTACGCCGCGTTCAGCCAGCCGACGACCGCCCGCTGCCTGACGCAGACCGCGCGCCAGACCCTGAGCAAGGCGCTCGGCGACACGTCACTGGGCGGGAAGGTCGGCAAGGTGTCTGCGACCGTCAAGCGAGGGAGCACCGCGGTCATCGCCGACCGCAACACCGCGTGGGAGACCACCGCCACCGTCACGAAGAAGAACGGCAAGAAGGCCAAGGTCTACTTGAACGTGGAGGACGCCGTCGTCGGGCGCGGCCTGGTCAGCGACACCTTCATCTCCGTCGGCAAGCCCCTCGACGGCATCCACGACCACCTGGTCGCGAGCTCGGTCGGACGCCTCCAAAGTGCGCTCGGGCTCATGCCGGCGGGCGAGACCGCGAACCTCGCGTCGGCGCTGACGCCGATCCCCGGATACGCCTACGTCGAGGCGACACCCGAGCAGCTCCAGAAGATCAGCGAGCAACTGGCGGACCCGGAGCTCCGCCAGTACGTCGAAGGCGAGTCCGTGCACACGGTCGTCCGGGGTGACGTGCCGGTGGGGCTGATCCTGCTCATGGAGTTCAAGCAGCAGTACGCGTCCCAGCCGGGCTTCAAGGCGGACGCGTTGACGGGATTCTCGAGCGGGTACGCCGAGAGCAGCAACGGCCAGGTCGAGGCCTCGACCCTGGGTGGCCAGCCCGTCGTCAAGGTCACGGGTGCCACCGGGCGGACCGCGCATCTCTTCTTCGTGCGCAACATCATGGGAACGGTCATCTCGGCCGACGACCCGGCCGCGGCCGAAGCGTTCGTCGCCAAGTTCGTCGGCGCGGCGGGGATCTGACATGACGACCAAGCGACTCCTCCCGCGCACCTTCGTCGCCCCGGCGCTCGTGATCGCCCTGGTCGCAGGGTTCGCCCACGCCGCCGGTGCCGCGTCGAAGACGGTCACGCCCCAACGCTACGTCCGTGCGGCTTGCGGAGCGCTCGTGACATGGATCGGCGCCACCTCGCCGATCGACGAGCAGATCACGACCACGATCGACGCGCTGAAGGAGAAGAAGTCCAGCGCAGCGAAGAGCAAGACCAAGGTCGTGACCCTCTACACCAAGGCCACCAAGGCGTCCGACAAGCTCGTCAGCACGACGAAGGCGATCGGCGTACCGAAGCTCGACGGGGGAAGTCGACTCGCCTCCGACCACGTCAGGACGCTCACCGAGATCCGCGGCGTCTACGACAAGGCGCGCAAAGCTGCGACGAAGCTCAAGGCGACGAACGGGACCACACTCTACGTGAACCTCGAGGCGCTGAACTCGAGGACGATCGACGAGTTCGACACCATCGGGATGCCGCTCGAGACGCTGCGCTCCGACTCGACGCTCAAGCCCATCATCGACGCCGACAACCGCTGTGCCGATGTGATCGACGCGTACAGCTCCAACGTCGAGCCGCTCGACTTCAACCAGGGTGACTGCGTGACGCTCGAGGACTACAGCGTCGTCGACTGTGCCAAGCCGCATGACATCGAGGTCTACGTCGTCGGCTCGTTCCAGGACGCTGCCAGCGTTCCCTATCCCGGCAACTCCGCTGTGAACCAGATCGCGGATCAGTTGTGCGAATCTGGTTTCGAGTCGTACGTCGGGATCCCACTGGGACAGTCGAAGTACACGTACTACGCGCTGTACCCGAGCGCGGAGACGTGGGCAGCGGGAGACCGGCAGATCGTGTGTGGCGTCGTGAACCAGGATGATTCGAAGCTCACCGGGAGCGTCAAGGGATCCAGGACGTAGGCGGCAGGCCGGGCGCTAACCTGCGGGCGTGCCGAGCCACGGGACGGATCCGTTCGCCGAGACCGAGGACCAGCAGGCGCTGCGGGCCCTCGCCCGTGAGGTGGCGGAGCGCGACCTCCTCCCCAACGCCCGCCACTGGGACGAGG
>Ga0070741_10003992_pt1 | contig 35224 bp, 34 predicted proteins | sample Coa_R1_4_FD_66440 | JGI IMG/M metagenome (GOLD analysis project Ga0070741, IMG submission 66440) | Surface soil microbial communities from Centralia Pennsylvania, which are recovering from an underground coalmine fire - Coalmine... | ecosystem: Environmental > Terrestrial > Soil > Unclassified ... | reverse complement strand
GTTCAAGTCCTCTCCTCGGTACCATCATTATCCAGGCTCGCCAGTTTACATGGACGAGCCCGGGCGATCCCCGATAATTTCTCCGCGACCGGCGCCCGTCCTCGGGCGTAGCGGGCCTTCACCCGCGAACACTTCCGTCCTAAGCGCAAAGCTGCTCCCGCAAGCGTAGCGGCAAGCGAGCTGCGCCCCGGTGCCGCCGGATAGGCAGAACATCGTAAGCAGCGCAAAATTGCTAGAGTAATACCATTGCCGTTCGCACCGACGTCGTCATTGCATCCGCCGCCGAGACATCAGCAGCTCGGGTGCGAACCGGTTCTCGCGTGACGATCTTTGATCAAGGGAGGTATCTTTGTCCGAATCGTCTTTTCCCATCGTGGATCTCGGAGCCGTAATCGTAAGTACCGTCTTGCTGTGGGGATATTGGTACGTCCTGCGACGCCGCAGCCGGCGCAATCCCGGCGCCGCCGTCCATACCTTTAATATGCTGGTGCGAGCCAAGTGGGTCGAAGCGATGTTGAGCAAGCCGGGGACCGAAATCACCGCCGTCCAAACGCTGCGCAACTCCGTCATGGCGGCGAGCTTCATGGCCTCGACCGCGATTCTTCTGATTATCGGCACGCTGACCATGACATCGGATCTCGACAAGCTGAGCCGATCCTGGAGTTTTTTGATCAACGACGTCCATCACTCATCGCTCATAGGAGTAAAAGTCGCGTTGTTGCTTGTCGATTTCTTCGCGGCTTTTTTTTGCTTCTCTATGTCAATCCGCCTTTTCAGCCACGTCGGTTATATGGTGGCGGTACGGCAGACCGCGGCCGGCGACGTCGGAACCGAAACAGTGGCGGTACATTTGAACCAAGCCGGAAAATATTTCTCGCTGGGCATTCGCCTGTTCTTTGTTTGCATTCCCATTATTTTCTGGTTCTTCGGCCCGGTGGCGCTGGTCGCCGCCACCCTCGCCCTTTTGTGGATTCTGAATCTCATGGATCGGTTTCCCCGAGCGGAGGTGCCTTCACCGGCCGGGCCGCAATCCCACACGAACAGCTAAACGCCCGGTGATCCGCCATCGATAACGACTGGACATGCGATTGATCGACACACTGAGCCGGTTGGCCTCCGTTGAGGAGAGTCCGTTTCGTGCGCAATTACTGCGCGAGGACGTGACGAGGCTCGAGAAATTACGGGAACTGGCGCAGCGCCACCCCGATCTTGCGGCATTCAAAACCGCGGGGATGCGCATCGGTTGGACGCAGGGCGATGCGCGCACGCTTGAGCTGCGAGCGCCGCTCGAAAACATGCTCGAGCTGGTCTTCCGCCACGAGACGCACGATGATATCGGTTCGTCGCTCGACAGCGCTCTTGAGAGGAGCTGGCTCGAATTTCACCGGGTGCGCATGGAGCGGTTGCTCGGCTGCCTCTCGACACCCGCCCCCCGGCCGGAAGACTGAGAGCGCCCCGCTGCCTGCGCGCGGGCGCTGTCGTGGAAATCCTGGAAGTTATCGACCGCGCCGTTCGGCGGCGGATGTTACCGCCTTAGGCCGCCTTCGCTCCGCTTCGCCCCGTCGCGCGTTTTTCCGTCTTGCGGCAGAAAATGTCGTAGAGCGTGGCCATTACCGACGCGGCCTCCATGCTCGCGAGCGAGTAGAAGATCGTCTGTCCCTCGCGGCGCGTGGTCACGAGGCGCTTACCCCTCAACACGGCGAGATGCTGGGAAAGCCCGGACTGGCTCAATCCCACCGCCTGTTCCAGCTCGCCGACCGATTTCTCGCCGTGCGCAATCTGGCATAACACCATGAGCCGGGTGGGATTGGCCATCGCCTTGAGCAGCGTGGAAGCGCGAAGCGCGTTCGCCTCGAGCTTGCCCATGTCAGCCGTCGCCCGGGCGATCGCGCTCGCGCTGATGGATTTCATCGTCTTCATATCTCTCCAAAAAATTTACTCTCTGAGGGACCGGAAACCAGCCGTCTTTTCATGCCCTATTTTGCCTGCATTCGACGCTCGGGTCATGCTCTCGCAGGAGACCGGCGAGTGTCGGGACACGGCTTCCCAAAATTCTAGACTATCGGGAAGCGTTCGCTTGCGATTGAGAACGGCGGATGAGGGCTGGGACGCGCTTCTGTTCAGATCACCTGCCACTAGCGCGCGGGAGAGTGGCGGCGAAAACCGCGGCCGAGCGCGAGCAGGAAGCGCAACGTCTCCTGATTTTCCCGGTCGCGCATGAGTTGCCAGAGCCCGCCCAGCCCGCCGCTTGCCGCGGGCTGTACCGACATTTCGCGGTTCGCCGCGTCGAGCGCGCCGACGACCCGCTCGAGCAGATCGAGGCCCGCGGTGAGCCGCTCGGTCAGCGTATCGAAACGTTCCAGCGCCCCGCTCGCCGCGAGCCGCTCAAATGCGCCGACCAGGCGCTCGGCGCCCGCGCGATTGAGGCGGTCCATCAGCGACAGCGAAGCCCCCATCGTCTCCGCCATGCGGGATACCATCTCGTCGGTCAGCGCATCCTGGGCGGCGCCGTAGGTGCGCGCGAGCGCGACCAGGCGATCGAGGTCGCCGTTCGCCACCAGTTGCGCGAGCGCCGGGAGCGCCTTCGCCACCCCCGAGCGGTTCACTTGATCCAGCAAGTCCATGCCGTCGGCGGCGGTCGCCGCGAGGCGGCTCACCATTTCGTCGGTCAGCGCGTCGCGCGCGGCCGCGCCGAGGCGCTCCCGTTCCAGCATTTCATTCGCTTCCATGACGGCCTCCTAGAGCAGCCCGCGGGCCGAGGCCCAGTAGAGCTTGTTGTACGCCATCTTGAACCAGTGCACCGCCTTCGTCGGCGCCTTGGGGTCGGGCGGGGTGGTGTAGTTGAACATCGCGTAGGTCGCGCGATCCTTGCCGCACTCGATGAAGCAGAACACCTTGCCGTCGTGGTCGCGCACCGGGGCGCCGAGCTTGACGATCGCCGCGATGTTCTCGCCGAGCGTCTCGGCCTGGTAGTGCGCGGTCGAGCCGGCCTTGCTGATCGGGATGTTGGTGGTGTCGCCGATCACGTACACGTTCGGGCGGCCTTCCATGGTGAGCTTCACCTTGTCGGTGGGGATGAAGCCGCCCGCGCCGAGCTTGTTCTTCTCGACGATCTCCATGCCCTTGTGCGCGGGAATGGTGATCAGCAGGTCGTACCTGGCCTCGGTGCCCTCCTCGCTCTTCACGACCCGATTCTTGCCGTCGACCTCCTTCATGTTGAACAGGGTCTCGTAGGTGATGCCGAGGCGGTCGAACTCGGGGGTCGCCCACTTGGCCACGTTCTCCAGGCTGTGCACGCGGCCGATCGGGTAGGTGTAGTGCAGCTGCACCTTGTCGCGGATGCCGCGGTCCTTGAAGTAGTCGTGCAGCATGAAGGTGATCTCGAGCGGCGCCATCGGGCACTTGTGCGGCACGCCGACGGCGATCACCACCCTGCCGCCCTGAAACGTCTGCAGGCGCTTGAACATCTTGAGCGCGCTCTGCTCGGTGTAGAAGGTCTCGGCGTTCTCGGCGAGTCCCGGAATCATCTCGGGCACGGGGCGCGAGCCGGTTGCGATCACGAGAATGTCGTAGCCGTAGGTCTTCCCGCTCTTGGTCTTGACGCGGTTTTGGTCGAGCTGAAACTCCTCGACCGGATCGACGTAAAATTCGATCTCGGGCTCGAGCAGGCTCGCTTGATCGCGGTAGAGCTCATCGGGCGTCATGCGGCCGAGCGCAAGGTAGAGCAAGCCCGGCTGGTACATATGCTTGTCCGAGGCGGACAACATCATGAGGTGCGCCTTCCCCGCACGCAGTTCCGGCGCGAGCCGCCGCGCGAGGTTATTCGCAAGGATCGTTCCGCCCATTCCGCCGCCGACGATGAGAATATTCATGGCACCCCCACGGTTGCTACGATGACGACACTATTTCATTTTCCTCAGCGCAATGTGCCATACCCCGGCTTCTTCGCGCGCGCCGAGAAGCTGATGGCCCACTTTGTTCAACCATTCAGGAATATCGTTCGCCGAACCCTGATCGGTGGACAGCACCTCGAATTCTTCGCCGACCTGCGCGAATTTGAGCCGCGCGATCAGCTCCATGAGCGGCCCGGGGCAGAAGCTGCCGCGCGCATCGATGATTTGTCTCTCCGCCATAGAACTCCTCGATTAGAACGACCAGACTTGCGCGCCTTCAGCGTCGGACAGGAATTTCGTCAGGCCGAGGGGCGCGCGGAGCCAAGGCTCGAGCTGTTGCGGCTTCGCGCCGAGCACGTCGACGGCCATCGAACAGGGATAGATTTTCGCGTCGCCGAGCTCGGCGGCGCTCTTGAACAACTGTTTAAAATCCGGCGCCTTCTTCTCTACGAGCAGCTTGCCGAACGGACCCTCGGCCGGCGGAGATTCCGCCGCATCCTTGTAGAAATACCGCAGCGCGTTCATCGACAGGAACACCGAGACGTCGTCGCCGCTTACGGCCGCGACCGAGGCCATCATCGCCGCCATCTGCAGCCGCTCGCGCTCGCCCGAAACCACGACAATGCTCACCTTAGACATCGTTACACCCCCTGCGGGGCGAAGCCGGAACCCGTGTATCCGAGCGGATTAAGGCGTGGCGCAGGCACACCCCGAGAAACCGTCCGCGTCCATCTTTGCTTCATATTTGGCCGCCACCTGCGCGCCTGGCGTTAACGACGCTTTTGCCGCCGACCAATCGTCGGGCTTCAGGATCACCATCCAGCCGGCGCCGTACGGATCCTGGTTGGCAATCGACGGCTTCGCCACCAGTTCATCGTTGATGGCGATGACCTCGCCGCCCGCCGCCGATTTGGCCGGACCAACCCACTTGCCGGATTCGACGGTCGCGCAGGATTTGCCCGCGTCGACTTTGCGTCCGATTTTCTTGGGAGTGAACGCGACGAGCTGTCCGGCCATGGCCGTCGCGATCGTCGTCATGCCGATTCTTACCGTGCCGTCGTCGAGCTCCTTGAACCAGATATGATTGGGTACGTCGTAAAGCAGATCATCCGGCAGCTCGCATCCTCTTACGGTCGGCATCGGTCTCTTCGCTCTTCGTCGGAAGTTGAATTATTCTACTCGCAAGGGTCGTGAGGCGCAGCAGAACTCGCCGAGGCCCTCGACCTGCATCTTGCCGCTCACAAAAAGGAGAAGATGCTTTGCGAGCATGCCCATCATGCGCTGTGTGCGCGCGGCAGCGGATGGATCGACGTCCGTAGTGAGAAGATTGTAATGATACGCAATCTCACGGCAGGTCTCGCGACAAGCGTTGAAGCTCGGCACGCCGCGCGCGCCTTGGCGGTGCAGCGCGAGCAAGCGAAAACCTTCTTTCTGTTCGGACGTCGGGGCCTCCCCGCGCGCCGCGGCCCAGTGCTCGAGCACTTCTTCCGAGAGTTCGAGCAGGACACGCGCGCCCGCGCGCGCATCCGCGCGCGGCGCGAAGCGGTCGATATCGACTTCGATGGCCGCCAGTGATCTCACTCGAGTCCCTTGCTCTTTAACAATTCGATTCCATCCGAAACATTCTCGTGCAAACCGACCTTGCGCGGCGCGAGCCCGAGCGCAACGCCGAGTAGCTGCGTGAAATACATCATCTTCACCGTGGTCTTCTGCCCGAGCACCGTTTCCGCCCGCACCTGATGCATCTCGAGACCCGAGTGGCAGGTCGGGCATTCGGTGGCGATCACATCGGCGCCGGCCGCCTCGGCGGCTCGCAGGATGTTCAACACCAGCTTGGTCGAGGTATCGCTGTCCGAGAGCGTGTGCGCGCCGCCGCAACACGCCGTCTTGAGCGCAAAGTCGACGTTCTCGGCGCCCGCCGCCTCGAGCAGGTCGTCCATGAAATGCGGCTGTGACGTCGATTCGCTTCCCGGTCCGCGATCCTTTTCCGGGAAAATATGCCGCGGGCGCGTATACATGCAGCCGTAGTAGTTGGCGACCTTGAGACCTTTGAGCGAATTCTTGACGCGCTTCTTGAGCTCCTCTTCGCCGACGCCCTGCTTGATCCAGTCGAGCGCGTGGATGGTTTCGAGCTGGCCGGCCTGGTAAGTCGCATGACCGGCCTTTTGCGAGATGCGATCGACGACCTCGCGCGAGCCCGCGTCGTGCGCAAGGTCGTGCTCGGCCTTCTTCAGGTTGTGATAGCAGCCGTTGCACGGCGCCATCACGACGTCGGCGTGCATCTCGTTGGCCGCGATCGACATGACGCGCGACGACAGATACGTCTGGATCTTCGGGTCGATGTTCTTGACCTCCATCGCCCCGCAGCAGTTCCAGTTCTTCACTTCGTCCAGCTCGAGCCCGAGCGCCTTGCCCACCGCCTTGGTCGAGCGATTGTAGGCGTGTCCCGTTCCTTCCAACGCGCAACCCGGGTAATACGCCACCCGCTGGTACTTCGCCTTCTTGTCTTCGACCGGTGTGTCCGACATCTTGCCTCCGACCGCGCCACTTTAGTGGCGGGGAATTTCAATCAGCCGCGCTTGCCCGCGCCGTTCAGCTCGGCCTTCGCCATCTCGACCAAATCGCCGAGACCGAGTGCGGCTCGCTGCTTCGTCTGCTGTTCATCGACGTACTCCTCGAGCGCGCGCCGCGCCTTGCCCCAGCGGCGCGTGCGCGGACGGATCAGCGCCGCGAGCCCCATCAGCATGCCGAGCTTGATCGGCAGGTGCCGCGCCAGGCGCCTCGCCATTTCGATCAGCCACGGCTGCATGAGCGGCTGCGCGGTACGCGCGAAGAACCCGCGAATGATGCGCCCCTCTTCGATCTTGCCGGTGGCGACCACTTGTTCCGAGAATTCCTCGTCGAAGTGCATGGATTTCGATTTGGGCGTATGACCTTTGAGCTCGAGCCAGTGCGCCGTCGCCTTCATCACGCCTTCCGGAAAAACGTCGCGCGGGCAGGCGTACGTGCATTTGTTGCACGACACGCACTGCCAGATGATGTCCTTGTCGCGCAACAACTCCGACTCCATCCCGAGGCGGATGAGATAGATCCAATAGCGCGGGTTGAAATCCGGGTTGACCGCGTTGACCGTGCACGAGTTGGTGCATGAGCCGCATTGCCAGCAGCGGTGGATGTGCTCGCCGCCCGGCAGCGCGGCAATTTCTTCCTGCAGCCGCTCGTTGTAGTCGGTGACGACGCGCGACTCGATGAAGGTGCTCCAGTGCCCCGAAACGTCGATACCGTCGATGACGAGCTTGTCGTGCGTCTTCAGGTTTTCCGGGCGGATCAGTGACTGCTCATGAATCGGCATGGCGGCCTCAATTGGTGCGCTTGGGCGTTTCCACGATCACCGCCTGCCCGTCGAGGGCCTTCAAGCGGATGCGACCGTCCGGGGTCACGCCGTCGAGCCCGAGCAGCCGGCGCGTGTACTGCATCGGGTCTTCCGGCGCGGAAAAGTCGGTGCGCAGGTAGGCGCCGCCTTGTTCGCAGATGTAGTTGGCATAAAGCTGGGCGGTGAGCAGATCCACGTAGTGCGGCAGATCCCGGTACACGCCGTGTTGCGTTAGGAACTGCGACAGCTCTTCCCGCAACACCAGAAAGGTTTCGTAGCGATCCGGCACGTCGATGACCATGTTGTCGACCTCGGGGCCGTGCCAAACCTCGCGGATCACGCCGGTGTTGGCTTGGGCGTCCCACACCCAGCGCATCATCAACGGATAGCGCTCGGGGTCGACGTTGTGCAGCAGCTCCGCGGCGAGGTCGCGCACCCAACGGTGCGCGCGGTCATCCGGGAAGCGCGCCGTAAAATCGGCGACGCGCCGGTCGGCGGCCGACGTATCGCCGCAGCCGTCGAGCAGATCGGCGATCGCCGTACGCAACGGCTCGAACTTCGATGGTTCGAGATAGGAGCCGACACGCCGGCGCACGGTGGCCATATGGGCGCAGAGCGTCCGCGCCGTACGCAAATCGAGGCCGCGCGCGCCGTCACCGCCGAGCGCGTCGCGGAACAGCCGTGACTTCAGTTCGAGCGCCGCGACATAACGTTCGACGCCGCCGTAATCTTCCGAGCGCACCGCGAGCATCTCGAAGGCGAGCGCGAGCTTAGGACCGCTCAGATCGAGCGTCGGTCGCTCGGGTCCGGACGAACGTGGCGTTAGCGACGCGGACACGGCGGCGATACCGCTCAGGCCGCCACGCCTCGCGCGGCGTGTTGGCTGACCAACGCGAACGCGGCCATGGCGGCGGCATTGCCCTGCGCGATCGAATCGTCGATCGTCTCCGGTCCGGTCGCGGCGCCGGCGACGAAAATGCCCGCGCGCGTGGTCGCGCCGAGCGCGTCGTACGAATTGCCTTTGCCGATGAAACCGTGCGGCTCGAGGCCGACGCCGAAAGTCTTGGCGAGGGTTTTGTTGTCGACATTCGGATCCATGCCGATGGCGTGCACCACCATGTCGAAGGGAATGGTGATCGGGCGCTTCACCAGCGTGTCCTCGCCCTTCACGATCAGCTTCTCGCCGTTCGACGTCACTTCGGCGATGCGCGCCTTGATGTACTTGACCTTGAACTCTTCCTGGCTCTTCCAGTAATACTTGGTCTCGTACAACCCGAACGTGCGGATGTCCATGTAGTAGATGTACACGTGGCAATCGGGCAGCTCCTCGCGGATCTCCATCGCGAGGTTGCTCGACACCGTGCAGCAGATCTTGGAGCACCACTCGCGCCCGATCTGCCGGTCGCGCGAGCCGACGCAAAGCAGGATCGCGACGCGCTGCGGCTTGCGCCCGTCCGAGGGACAGCGCACGCCCTGGCCGGAGGAGATCATCTGCTCGACCTGTGTGGTGGTGACGACGTCGGGAAAGGTGCCGAAACCCCACTCGGGTTTGTTGACCGAGTCGAAATGCGTGAAGCCGGTGCAAAGGATGACGGCGCCCGCCTCGACGCTCACGCCGTTCGACAGCTTCGCGCGGAAATCGCCCGGCTTGCCGTCGAACTCGTTCACCGTACAGCCTCTATGCACCGTGACGAGACTGTTGCCTTCCACGGCGCTCACCATCCCGCCGATGGCATCCTTCGCCCATTCGCCGGACGGCACGAGCTTGGCATAGCCGGACAGAATCGGCGCGCCACCGAGGCGCGGCTCCTTCTCGACCAGAATCGCGCGCTGACCGACATCCGCCAACGCGCGCGCGGCGGCAAGGCCGGACGGACCGCCGCCGACGATCAGTACTGGTTTAGCGTTCATGCAGCTGTTTCCTCAAGCTAGCCGCCCGCCCGGCGCGTCTCGCGCGCCATCACGGCAGTTTGGCGATGGGAATGAAACCCGGTCCCGACGTTCGCATGCGCCGCGGATCGTAGAGATTCTCCTGCTTGCCGGCTTTCACCTGGTCCAGGTAAGCGACGAACTCCGCCTTCTTGGCCTGCCAGTCGATACCGAGCTTCTCCATCAAGGTTTCCGTCGGCGAAGCGTGCCAGTGCGACTGCACGATCTTGTACGGATGCGCGCCGCAGACGAGCGCGGCGAATTGACAATCCGCGAGAATCGGCAGCTCGACCGGCTTGCCGGCGGCCTTGCCGATCCACTGGTTCTTGTCGAGCGTGGTGATGCAGCCGGTATCGTGGCCGATCATGACGTCGGCGCGCGCCTCCTCCACGGCGACCTTTATCTTGCGGTCGATCGCGAAAGAGCGGGTGAACTCGCGCTCCGAAATGATGTGGCGGAAACCGAAGCCGCAGCAGTCGTACCACGTCGAGTAGTCGATGACCTGCGCGCCGAGCGCCTGCATGATGCCGGTCGAGTTGGCGAGGCGGTTGCCGTCGTTGATGTTGTCGTCGTAGATCGCATCCTCGGGAACCATCTTGTAGACATGGCACGCCGGATGGATCGTCGCGCGGATGTTGCCGCAATCGATTTCCTGGATCGCGGCGATGCGCGTGCGCATCACGTGCAGCCATTCCGAGTAGTGCACCACTTCCTCGGGAATGAGCAGCTTGCCGTCGACCAGACGCCCGAGCTTGCCGAGAATCTGCGTCACGCGCTCGCGCAGCTTGGCCGAGTGCAGCAGATAGCTGCGCACTTCCTTGTAATTGCCGAAGGAAGTCCCGCAATGCACCAGCGGATAGTAGTAGGCATCCGGCAGGCCCTGCGCGCGCGCCGCCACGTACGCCTGGTGGAAGTTGCGCAAGAACACCGCCGCCAGGCTTTCGATGTTGCCGATGCCGGAGCCGTGATAGTTCCAGGCGGTACAGGATGTCTGGTCGGTCTCGTCCAGATATTCGACGTCGAGCCGGTTCATCAGCCACAGCAGCGAGGCGGGATAGCCCGGGATGTTGCCGCATTGGCCGCAGGACTTGTGGTGCCACAGGCGCTTGGTCGGGATCTTCTTGTCCCAGCCGTACAGCGTCTTGACCATCATCGGCTCGTGCTCGTCGGCGACGCGGTGCACGACGATCTCGCCGTCCTTCTCGAGCTGCCACATGATGTCGCGCACGTCTTCCACGCGATCCTTGTTGGTGAGCATCGAGCGCTTGTCGATCTTCTGCTCCACCCAGGAGGTGGCGATGCGCGCGTCTTCGCTGCTCAGATTGGAGTCGCGCCATTCCGGTCCGTGACCGGTGAACCGCTCGCTACCCGTAACTCGCTTGTCCATTGGCATCTCCTTCGGTGATTTGCGCGCCTCAGGGCGCGCGCCGTTAATCGTCTTTCTCGTCTTTCTCGTCTTCCTGATCCGCGAGGAAGTCTTTCCAGTCCTCGCGCTTCTCATCCATGATGTCGGAGATCACGTCGAACAGATTTTCATCGACGGTTTCGAGCTGCTTCAGCACGCCCGTTTCCTCCCAGATCGTGTACAGCTCGACCGAGGTCTTCAGGTTCACCTCCCACGCCGTCGCGGTCGTGTTGAGCGTCGGCATGGGGATCGCCTGGCGCAGCAGCTTGAGCGGCGCCTCGATCTTCGAAATGTTCGGACCCCAGTCGGCGAAATGATCGCGGTTGATCATGTCGGGCGAGAGCTGATTGCCGGTGGAGATGAGCTTCAACATCACGCGGCTGAACGGCCGCAACACGTTCTTCGCCGACTGCATGCCGTGCTTGATGGCGGTCTCGCGCATCAACATCACCAGACCGCCCGGCGAATTGCCGAACGGGCAGCGCGCCGCGCAGGTGTAACACTGGGCGCACGCCCAGATCTTCTCCTGCATGGCGTCGTAGATGCCTTCGAGATTTTCCGTCCAGAGCAGCTGCACGATCTCGCGCGGGCTGAAGTCGTAATAATGAGCCGCGGGACAGGTAGCGGTGCAGATGCCACAATTGAGACACCCGTTCAGTTCGTGATCGAAGCGCAGATCCGATTGGATGTCTTTGAAAATTTCTTCGAGCTTCGTGAGCGGCAGGGCCGGCTCCGCGGAAAGCGGATCACCGATGTGCTGTTGTACCCGGCTGCCGGTCGCGTGTGACATGTTCGCTCTCGCTCGATTGTGCGCTTCAGTACGTCAGGACTTTACAGTCCCCTTCCATTACTTCTTCGATGAGATAGGCCCCGCCGACGATCCCTTCGCACTCCGGGATCAGATCTTCTTTCCGCATGTCGAACAGATCGAGATTGGGAGAACAGCAATAGAATTTGACGCCCGCTTCGTGCGCGTCCTTGATGAAATCGTAAACCGACTTCGGCGATCCGGGCTTGACCACGAGCTCCCGCGCCACGCCCTTCTTCATCAATCGCCCGGCGGTCGCGGTGCAAATGACTTGCACCTCGTACTCCATGGATGCGGCGACGGTCGCCTGAAATATCGGCGCGCCCAGCTCCTCGCCGTTGCGTGGGTCCGTATTCGCCATCACGATCACGAGCTTCTTTGCCATGTGCGCACCGCTCCTCGGATTGTCGCGTTCGCGCGCGAGGCGCCGGTATTTCGGGCGCCGCAGTATTTAAAAGTCTAAACTATTATATTAGAGTTTTCTAACATATTTCACGCTACGCGGCGCCCGGCGGCGTGCGCCGACCCTATTTCCCGTTCAACGTCCGGGGTCGGAAGGCTCCATCCAGCCCATGACTTGCACCAACCCGGTCATGACGGGCACCAGCGCGTCCTCAAGCGCGCGCTGAATTTGACGCAGTCTTGCCAGACCGGCCTCGATCCCGGCCGGCGATTCGTCGAATTCCATGATCAGGTCCTCCACCATCGCCACCTTGAGGCCGGGATGCCCAACGAAGCCGAAGGCGCGCGGGCCGATCTGCCAAAGCGCGGGTCGCTCGCGTTCGTCCTGCGCGAGAATGACGGCATGCGGCGGCGGCACCGGCCAGTCGCGCATGTAGACGGCGAGCGGGTACGTGAGCGGCAGATAACCGTTCAGCGCACTGCCGGAGACGCGCCGCGCGGAACCGACCTCGAACGACAGCGGCGCCGGCTCGCTCCTCCCGCCGGCCGCGAGCGCTACGATTTGCGCGCCGAGACCGATGCCGACCAACGGCCACTCATGGGCGAGGCACGTTTGCGCCAGCGCAACCTCCTTTTGCAGCGTCGGCACATCGCGCGTACCGGCGGATCCCCACGGCCCACCGCCGAGCAAAATCAGCCCGTCGGCCATCGCCTCTGCCTTCGGCATCGCCTTGCCCGCCGCAAATGGCCGGTAATAGCGAAAGCGGATGTTGCGGCCTTCGAGGTGATCCTCGATCTGACCGAGAAATTCCGCGGAGGTGTGCTGAACGACGTGCAGCAGCTTCATCGCCGATCATGTGCCGTCGCTAGCCGACGCATCCGCGGCTTATGCGAGCGACACGGGCTGCGTGGCCGACTCCGCAACCGCCGCTTCGATCGCGGCGATAAAATCCGCCGGCGTGACCGTGAGCAGTCCGATTTTTGCGTGCGCGAAGAAGCGCTCGACCGCATCGCGCACCTCTGCACTCGGCACGTCGCGCAGCGATGCTTCGAGATCGAATACGATGCGCGGGGGTGTCACGAAGAAATCGCCGGTGATCAACACCTGCCGAATCCGCTCGCGCTGACCGCCGTCGAAGCGCACGTACGCCGCGACACTGCCGCCCGGCCCATCGTGCCGGCCGCAGGCTGTACCGGCTTCGGCGCCCGGATCGTCGATCTCCGCGACGAACGCGTCGGTGCCGATTTCTGCGTCGTAATGCTTGCCGGCGAGCGCCTCCTCCTCCGGTGTGATCGCGCCGCGCGCGGCGACGATGCCGAGGCGCTCGGCGAAACCGGCGAGCAGCGCGTCTTGAATGGTCACCATGTCGGGCGCCGTGCCGAGCAGCTCGCGCAGCGTGACCACGCGCTGCGCCGCGGAATCGAGCGCGCGCTTGGCGAGCTTCGCTTGCGGCACATTGAGCGCGGCCACCATGTCGGCCGGATTGAGATCAACGAGCACGGTGCCTTGATAGAACAGCGTATTCTCGTCGAAGAAGCCGCCGGTGCCGCTGATTTTGCGTCCTTCCACTTCGATGTCGTTGCGCGGGCGGTATTTCGCGTTTACGCCGAGCTTGCTCAAACCCGCCGCCGCCGCCTCGCAGATCTCGCGCGCGAGATCGGCGAGCGAAGCGATGCCGAGCGTGGCGCGGTCGAACACCAGCTCCCAACCGAGCTGGCCCTCGTCGAAGTAGATGGTGCCGCCGCCGGTGATGCGGCGCACGATGCCAATCCCGTGCGTGCGGCAGTAGTCGAGCTTCACTTCCTGCGACAGCACCTGGTGCCGGCCGATCAGCGCGGTACGCGGGAAACGCAGGAAGCGGATCGTATCCGGCACCTGGCCGGTCTTGTGCAGGTCGATGAGAGCTTGGTCGAAGGCGATCTGGCGCCGGCCTTCACGGATCCCGGTATCGATGACGCGGAAAGTTTTAGCCATGGCTCAGTCCTTGCGCTCGACGATGCGCAGTTGGCGACGGATCTTGCGGATGTCGCGCTTATTCGGCGGGAACGGAAAGCTCGCGATGTTCGACGGCGGCGAATCGCCGTACGGCCGGTCGCAGGCGGAGATATCGTCGGCGAACTTGCCCGGACAACCGGACGTGCGGAAGGCGACGCCCGCGTCGATCACTTCCTCCAGCTCCGCCGCCGGAACCCCGAAGTCCGTCACGCGCCCCTCGCCGTCGAACTTCATCCGCTCCACGCGCGCGCCGCGATAATCGATCAGGTAGCGCCCGAGCTGCACGCGGCGCCACTGATCGCGCGGCGTCGCCGGCAGATGATCCATGAGCGAGCCCTTTTCCGGAAAGAAACAAAACATGTGGCTGTGGCCGCCGAGATCGACGAGTTCCTGCACCAGCGCCAGCACGTCGTGCTCGGTCTCGCCCATGCCGACGATGATGTGCGCGCCGAATTTCTGCGGGCCGAAAATATCGCGCGCGTCCGACAGAATTTCCCAATACTTCTTCCAGGAATGCGGCGACTGCACGCCCTTGCCGCGCGTGCGGTCGAAAATTTCCGGCGTGGCGGCGTCGAGGGCGACCGTGAAGATATCGGCGCCGAGGTCGCGCAGGCGCTTCACGTCCTCGCGCGCCATGGTCGTCGGATTGGAGAGAATGGAAACCGGAATCGCGGACGGATCGATGCGCGCGGTCCATTGCTTGAGCACCGTCACCGTGTCCTCGTCGGAGCGCGGGTGCGTGATCATGGAGATACACATGCGATGAAACGGGCTTGCGGCGCCGTCGCGCGCGACGATGTCGATCACCTGCGCCATCGGCACGGCCGGCCAGTCGACGCGGATGAAATTGCGATCGGCATAATCGCGCTCCGCTTCGCGATGGCGCGCGAGACCACAGTACGCGCAATTCGCACGACAGCCTTCCGGATAGGTAAGCAGCAAATTCAGGCAGCGCGTGCAGGAACAGCGATACATGCGCCCTTTCATGATACCGAGCGTGATCGCGGCCGCGGTCGACATCTGCACGTACTCGGGCGAGCGCATGTGCGGCGTAAGCACGTTGTAATTGGGCATGTACACGCCGTGCGGCGCGATATTGTGCGCCTTCACGCGCGCACCGTTGCGCAGATCGACCGGCGTCTTCGCCGGGGCGCGCGGCTGCATGAGCGCAAGCGGATTATGATCGCGGCCGTCCGTCGTCCCACTCTCCAGCGTCGATGTTTCAGCTCGGTAGCAACTCATCTCACGTCTCCCCGTTACCTATTCACGCCGCCCAATATTCCGGGTAGGCGATCCATCCCCGCCGCAAAACGCGCTCGCGCGGAAGCGCGCCGCCGGCGAGCGCAGCCGCGAGCTCGGTGCGGCGGCGCACCGCGCGATCGAGCGCCGGCTTGAACAATGTCTCGAGCTCGTCTTGATACTCGGCGCCGGCGGACCGATTCCCGCCGATCCACGCCGCGGCCGCCTGCCCGGCGAGCCGCCCGGAATAAACCGCCGCGGCGATACCCGCCCCGGTCACGGGATTGGTCAGCCCGCCGGCATCGCCCGCGAGCAGCACCAGCGTACGCGCCAATGCGCTCGAGCATTGTTTCATCCCGCCGACCGGAATCAGCCCGCCGGTGAGGCCGAGCACGTCGCGTCCGACGCGACCGCGTTGAACCAATGTCTCGTGCAGCGACGCCACAATCTGCTTTAGCCGCGCCCGGTACCGCGGCGTGACACCGGCGCCGAGGTTTGCCACTTCACCCTTCGGGAACAGCCAGCCATAACCGCCCGGAATGTCCGCCGATAGAAAAATATCGGTTGCGTCGTACGGCCGCGAGAGCGGCACCGTAATCTGGCGCGTATGGACCAGCTCGGTGTTCGGTTGCCCGATGGCGGCACCCGCATGCGAGCGCGGCCCGTCGGCGCCGATCACGACATCCGCGGAGAATGTCTCACCGTTCGCCAACTCCACCGTGCCCGTCGACGTGACGCGGCGCACGACGGCATCGAAGCGGCATTGCGCGCCCGCGCGGATCGCGTCGTCCACCAGGGCGGCGTCGAACGCCGCGCGATCGAGCATGCGGCCCGGAAACTGCTCCTGCACGTCGGGCGGCGCGGCTTCGACGAAAGTCATCATCGCGCGGATGTTTTGCCGCACCGAAGCGGCCAGGTCCGGGACATCCATCCCGAGCATGGCCGGCACGAATTCCGCGCATTGCACCGGATGGCCGGCTTCGTGTTTGCGCTCGAGCGCCACGACACGACAACCCCGCCGCGCCGCTTCCGTCGCCGCGCTCGCCCCCGCCGGGCCGAGCCCGAGTACGAGGACTTGCGTGTGCGAACCGTTATGCATGCGTTACCCCGCGAGCGCGGCGCGCCGATGAACGGTGATGGTGCGCCCGGTTTTCATCGAGCAGCACGCGTGTTCCTGCACCGCCGGCCGGCCGATCGCCTCCGCGACCGCGACCGTGCCGTCGGCCGGAAACGCGATGCCGTCCAAACCCGCCATCACGGCATAAGCGTCGGTGATGCGCCGATGCATGCCGGGCGGCCGCGCGCAGCCGAGCAGCACTTCGCGATCCGGAATGCGTCTGCGCGCCGCGAGGAAAATCCGCCCCACCGCGGCCGCATCCGGCGTCTGAAAGGTTCCGGGTTTGGCGTAAAACGGCATGACCACGACGAGCACGAGCGAGTGCACGGGATGGCGGCTCACGATGTCGAGCGCGCGCGCCTCGCCGACGATTTGCCCGTAGTGCAAACCGATGACGATGTGCGGCACGACCTGCATGTTGGTCGCGCACAGCGCCGCGAGCGTCGCTTCGAAATCCTCGACCGGACGGTTCAGATGGTAAACCTCGCGGATCGTCCGCGCGGCGCCGATGACGTCCATCATGACGGTATCGACGCCAGCGGCCTCCATGCGGCGCGCGCGCGTCTCGTCGAGCAACGCGGAGTGAATGGCGATTTTAAGATCGGGAAAATCGCGCTTGAGTCGCTCGACGACCGGATAGTAGCGCTCGTAGCGGATTTCGTTGCGGCGGTTGGAACCGCCGGACAGGAGGAACCCGCGCAGATCCTGCGCGGCGATCAGCTCGCGCACTTTACGGTCGAGCATCTCGGGATTCGTCGCGGGAATCATCGGCTCGAGAATCTTCGCCTGACAGTGATCGCAGTCCAGTGCACAAGCGCTGGCTGTCACCGAAAACGCGGGAAAGCTGTTCTTGCCGCAACTCTCGAGCTCGCAACTCGAATAGGACTTGAACGTGGGCGTCGAGAAACGGATCGGCCGGAGTAACGCGCCGCCGGCGCTGCGTTCATACTCATCGACCAGCGATGCGTCGAGCGCGGCGTCCTCGAGCTCGTCTATCGCCGCGAGCCGTTCAATCCACCGCATGCCGCCCTCCTTCGCGTATCGCGTCCGCGCCGGCGGGAATTGCACCGGCTGCCGGTAGGGTCGCCGCGGCGATCGGCGCTGCATCCGCCATCAGCCGTCGGGCCGCCGACCAGCACCCGGTATCGGCACGCCGCAGCGCCTCGTCGCGCAATACTTCGATCTCCCGGCGTACCGGCGCTTCGTTCGGGGTGTCGGCGAGCGTCGTCGACCAGCGCGGCGAGACATCCTCGGCATCGATCAGATCGCACTCCAATCCTTCGAAAACGGCACGCGCCGCCGGCGGCAGCGTGTCCGGTATTTGTCGGCCGGACAACGTCGCCCACAATCCGGTCCAATAGCGCGTGACGGTCCACGGATTGTACCCGCCGCCGCCGAGGACCACGGCCGCCGGCGCGAGCGCTACGATCGCACGCGCGGCGGACCATAGCCGAACGTTCGAGAGGGCCATCGACGACAGCGGATCGCCGGCGAGCGCGTCCGCGCCGCACACGAGCACGACCGCCTGGGGGGCGACGCGACCTCCCAGCGGCAGGATGACGTCGTCGAGCAGGAGACCCAGCTCGCGATCGTTGAAGCCCGAAGGAACGGGAAGGTTGCAGGTGCGCCCGCCCGCCGTGTCGATCGCGCTGCCGGTGTACGGCCAGCGCCCCTGCTCGTGTACGGAAATCGTCCATACCTGCGGATCCGCGGCGAACGCGTCTTGCACCGCGTCCCCATGGTGCGCGTCGAGATCGACGTAGAGCAATCGCTCGATGCCGCGATCGAGGAGCCGGAGGATGGCGAGCGCGGGATCATTGAAGTAGCAGAAACCGCTGGCGCGGTCGGCCCGGCCGTGATGTGTGCCGCCGGCCGGGTGATAGGCAATGCGTCCCTCGAGGCAAAGATCGGCGGCAAGGATGGAGCCGCCCGCGCAAGTCGAGGCACGTTCGAACAGCCCCGGGAACAACGGGTTCTCCATGGTACCGATGGCGAAGCGCGCGCGCGCTTGCGCGTCGACCTTGCCCTCTTGCGTCGCCTGGCGGAGCGCAGCGATGTATTCCGGCGTGTGAAAGCGCGCGAGCTCCGCGGCCCCGGCCCGCGGGCTCGGGCGGAATTCCTCGCGCTGCAGCCAGCCGAGCGCGCGGCACAAATCGATCACGCGCTCCACGCGCGGGATCGCCAACGGATGATTATTGCCGTAGGCCGGCTGGCGGTAGATATCGTGCCCGACGAATACCGGCGGCAAGCGCTTTGTCTTCATGGCAGCGGTCCGCCAATCGTCCGCCGAAACGCTTGCACTTCCTTGACAGCGGAAGATGGCATAGTATTCAATTTTTCTAATACACAATGGGCCGGACGTTTAGCGCGCCGCGCATCCGCACGCGCGCCACTCGGTCCGATCTACTCTCGAGGTGTTCCATGGCCGATGCGGTACTCGATGCAAAAGGGCTCAACTGCCCGCTGCCGATTCTGAAGACGAAAAAAGCGCTGCAAGGTTTGCAGCCAGGACAAGTGCTCGAAATTCTCGCCACCGATCCCGGCTCGGTCGGCGATTTCCAGGCGTTCTGCCGCCAGACCGGAAACGAATTGGTGGAGTCGAGCCAGCACGACAACGTTTACAAATTCCTCATCAAGCGCCTGAAATAGCGCTGCCGGTCGCGCCACGGCGCTGTCGTGACACGACAGCGCCGCCGCCCCAACGTTCTAAATAAAGAGACTCACGTCCGCGTCGCGCGCCATCGGCAAGAAACTCGCCGCGCCGACGTACTCCTTTACCTCCGGAATAAAATCTTCCCGTGTGAAGCCGAAGAGATCCACGGTCATCTGACAACCGATCAGATTCACCCCCGCATCGATCGCCATTGCACGCAGCTCCTCGACCGTCGCCACGCCTTTGTTGCGGATGGTCTGCTTCATCAGGACGGTCGCCATGCTTTCGAAACCAGGAACCACGGCTTGGATTGCGTTCGGAATATTCCAATTGACGGCGCGGAACCATTCCGGCCCGAAGGGCATCTTCATCGGCATACCCGGGTTGCCGAGCGGACTCACCTTCAAATGGCTGATGTCCTTGCGCAGCAACTGCAGGCCGTAAAACGTGAAGAACACGGACACGTTCCACCCGAGCGCAGCGGCGGTGGACGCCAGGATGAAGGGAGGATACGCCCAATCGAGCGTGCCCTTGGTGGCGATGATGGTCATCGACCCCGGCGTCTGTTCGCGCCGCTTCGCGAGCGCCTTTTCAATTTCCTGCGGGAGGATTTCGTCGAGCCGACGCTTGATCATTTCATCGATGAGCGTGTCGGCTGGTTTCGGTTCCATAGTGTGCTCCTTTACCAATACCAATAATCAACAGCAGCCTTTAGCGTGCGCGCGGCGGCTCACAGTTTCAACCCGTAAGCGATGCCAATCGCATTCTGATGCATCTCGATGGTCTCGTTGCCCGCTGAAACGCCAAAACGGTTGAACAACGACGGTCCGCTGACCGAGTTGTTGAAGGCGTGCGCATAATCGAAGCTCAACTCGCCGCCACCGGCCATGACGTAAGTTAAACCGAGAGTAAGGTGGTCCTGTACCACACCCGGAGCCAGGATGTTGATCGTCACGTCATCTGTACGAATCGGATTGCTCGAGCGGTTATAGCCGCCGCGCAACGTCAGCCGATTATCATATTGATACGCGACGCCGAGTTTCCACACATTCACGTCCTGCCAGCCGAAGCCGGCACCGTCGCTTCCACCCAGGCAATTCGCCGTGTTGCCGGCGAAACACGCAAGGAGCAGCGAACTCGGGTTGCCGACTGACTTTACATCGCTGTAGTTGATGCGCTGATAGTCGAGCGCGACCGTAGTCTTCGGTGACCACTTCGCGGCCACGCCGGCGCTGTAGTTTTCCGGCATGTCAAAATCGCCCTCTTGGGCGAAGAGGCCCTTGTACTTGTCGAACTTCGTCATTTTTACTTTCGTCGAGTAAGCCGCGCCGAAAGACAGCATGTCGCTGAATTGCCCGAACCAACCGAGGCGCAGACCGAAACCGGTCGCGGTGTCGTAGCCGCGATTGGTCATATTCGTTGGTGATGTCGAAAATCCGCTGAACGCCTGCACTCCGTCGATCTTGAAACGCTGATAACCGAGAAGCGGAGCGATACCGACAGATTGGCGATCGGAAAGCTTATAGCTCAGCGTTGGAGCCACGATGAGTTGCGTCAAATCGACACCAAGTCGCCCGTTGCCGCACAGCAGGTTGTACGGACCGGGCGCGGAGTTGAAACCCGTGCCCGGTCCGGTCGCGGGCCCACACGCGGTGCCTGAGGGAATCTGGCCGCCGGGATAGTCCGTATTCATGCCACCGTTGCCGTAAACGGAAACGCCGAGCGAGAGATTGGGATTGAGCAGCTTGTTGTAACCGAATTCGGGAATATAAAAGAGGGTACTGTCGCTATCGGCAGATCCGTTTATTCCGGCCACGCTGCCGCTGCGCTCCGCGGATCGCTGCGGACTAAAGAGATCGAGGCCGACGTCCAGGCGATTCCCCACGAAAACCATCGTCGCCGGATTGTTTGCGCCGCCGAAGGTATCGTTGGCGAGCGCGGTGCTCGCGCCGCCCATTCCCTTGCCGATGATTCCGTAACCGTGTTGAAAATAGCCGTCCGTCGCGCCGGCCTGCATGGCGACCAGACAAGCGGCCGCAGCGACGACGATGACGATGCCCGTCTTTCTTCTCATGGTTTTTTCCTCCGTCGGTGCTACCGACTCGCAGACTCGATGGTACAACTTTTGATGAGCTGCCGCTCATCGCTTCGTTGCAGGCGCCGGCTCGGAGAACGACGACCTTCCATTATCGCGAGCGTACACGCGCCCCCCTTTAACGAATATTAGAATACTCTTATATTATCCGATTACAATACATCGATGGCGGCGAACGCCGGGCGCCGCGACCGAATGTTTGCTCTACATCAGAAATCGGCCGGCCCAATCGATATGCTCACGTGGTGCGATCGCGCCGCATGACCGGGAAGTAAACCATGCCGCTGGTTCGTCCGCACGGCGGCGGCGACTTGTTGCCGCGCCTGCTCGAAGGAGAGGATCGCGCCGCCGAAACGCGGCGCGCCGGGACTCTGCCCGGCGTACGCGTGACGTCGCGCGAGAAGGGCGACATCATCATGCTGGGCATCGGCGGGTTCACGCCGCTCGAAGGCTTCATGACGCACGCCGACTGGGCGGGCGTGTGCGACGGTATGAAGACCGCGAGTGGGCTGTTCTGGCCGATCCCGATTACACTCTCCACCGACAAGGACGCGGGCGCAAAACTCAGGATCGGGACCGACATCGCGCTCGTGGACGCGAGCGACGGCGACATCCTCGCCGTCATGACGCTCACCGAAAAGTACGCGATCGACAAGGCGCACGAGTGCGCGACGGTCTTCCGAACCACCGATCCCGAGCATCCCGGCGTGAAAATGGTGATGCAGCAGGGCGAGGTCAACCTCGCCGGGCCGGTGAAGGTGCTCTCCGACGGCGGTTTCAGGAAGACCTACGGAACCCTTTTCATGATGCCCGCCGAAACGCGCGCCGCCTTCGAGGAGCTCGGGTGGTCCAAGGTCGCGGCGTTCCAGACGCGCAACCCCATGCACCGCTCGCACGAGTACCTCGCCAAAGTGGCGATCGAGGTGTGCGACGGCGTGCTCGTGCATTCGCTGCTCGGCAACCTCAAGCCCGGCGACATTCCGGCGGACGTGCGCACGCGCGCCATCGCCGTGCTCGTCGAGAAGTACTTCCGGCCGGGAACGGTGGTGCAGGCCGGCTATCCGCTCGACATGCGCTACGCCGGCCCGCGCGAGGCGCTGCTGCACGCCCTCTTCCGCCAGAACTACGGCTGCTCGCACCTCATCGTCGGGCGCGATCACGCCGGCGTCGGCAGCTACTATGGACCGTTCGACGCGCACCGCATCTTCGACGAGATTCCGCGCGATGCGCTCGAAACCAAACCGCTCAAGATCGACTGGACGTTCTGGTGTTACAAGTGCGGCGGCATGGCGTCGGGCCGCACCTGCCCGCACGACGACGCCGACCGGCTGCTCGTCTCGGGCACCAAGCTGCGCAAGTGGCTCTCGGAAGGCGCACCCGTGCCGCCGGAATTCAGCCGGCCGGAAGTGCTCGAGATCCTGCGCGGGTACTACGCCGGCCTCGACGCGAGCGAGAAGGTTGAGGTCAAACTCACCGGCCACTCCGCGAAGTAGCCGCGCGGCTGCTTCGCTTCTGCGCTTCAGCCGCTCGAAGCCCGGCACCATGCGGTGCACCGGGGACTTCGACATCTCCCACTGGCTCCCGCAAAACCGTCAATCGATGATGTGGTAGACGGGCGCCTTCTCCATCGCCCACTCGCCGGTCTTCCGGTCGTACCGGGACAGAGTGAAGCAGTGCCAGTTCTGGTCGTCGAGCTTCATGAAGTCGCCGCGGTAGTAATAGCCCGGCCAGCGCGTTTCCTGGCGAAACAGCGTGTGATGCGTGACCGACTCCGAGGCGCGCAGGCGATGCTGCAGCTCCCACACGCGCTGCAGCTGGTGCAGGTCCTCGGCGCCCATGTGGCTCATGTCTTCCTTGAGCATCGCGAGCAGCTCGAGGCCGCGGCTGAGCAGCTTGCCGTTGGTCATGTAGTTAGTACTGATGCCGCCGACATACTCGTCCATGATCTTCTCGAGGCGCTGCAGGCCGTGGATCGGCAGCAGGTAGCTCGGCGACACGGTGCCGGCGACGATCTCGTTCCTGCCGACACGGTAGTTCTCCAGCGGCTGGTAGATCGTTTTCTGCAAGTCGCGAACCTCCTGCTCGCTTACCTGCGGCGCCTCGCGGCCCTTCTCCATCACGTACCTCACCGCCGCCTTCGCCGCGATGCGGCCTTCGGTGAACGAGCCCGAGGAGAACTTGTGCGCCGTGCCGCCGATGGTGTCGCCGGCGCCGAAGAGACCATCGACCGTCATCATGCGGTTATAGCCCCACTGGTATTCCGAGGGAGCGTAATCTTCCGGCCCGCTCGCCCACGCGCCGGAGCAGGTGGCGTGCGAGCCCATGACGTAGGGTTCCGAGGTCGTGAGCTCCGGGTTGGTGTGCTTGGGATCGATATTCTGGGAAGCCCAAACCACTGCCTGGCCGATCGTCATGCCGAGGAAGTTCTCCCAGCCGACGGTCTCCTTGTGCGGATCCTGGAACGCCTCCTTGGTCACCATACGGATCGGACCGCGGCCGGCGGCGACTTCCTTCAGGAGCGCATGATTGCGCAGGCAGGTCGGCACCGGATGATGGTCGACGTACTCGCCGACCAGCGCCTTGGTGTCCTCGTACCAGCGCTTCTCGTACTCCTCGCCGTAGCCATTCTGCGTGTAGGTCTTGAGATGCAGGAAATAGGCGCCGACCGGGCCGTAGCCGTCCTTGAAGCGCGTGAGGACGATGCGGTTCTCCATCTGCGTCATCTTCGCGCCGACCTCGATCGGCAGCGCGTACGCGGACGCGCTCGACCAGGGCGCATACCAGGTGCGGCCCATGCCTTCGCCCACGGCGCGCGGCTTGAAGATGTGCGACGCGCCGCCGGCGGCGACGATCACCGCCTTCGCACGGAACACGTAGAAGTCGCCGCTGCGCACGTTGAAGCCGACCGCGCCGGACACGCGGTTGGCCTTATGGTCCATCAGCAGGTGCGTGATCATGATCCGGTTGTAGACTTCGGTCGCGGCCTTGCGCGCGGCCTCGGCGACGATCGGCTTGTAGCTCTCGCCGTGGATCATGATCTGCCACTTGCCTTCGCGCTGGTAGCGACCGGTCTTGGGGTCGCGCATCATCGGCAGGCCCCATTCCTCGAACTTGTGCACCGTGCCATCGACGTGCCGCGCGATGTCGTAGCCGAGGTCCTCGCGCACCAGGCCCATGAGGTCGTTGCGCGCGTAGCGCACATGGTCCTCGGGTTGGTTCTCGCCCCACTGCATGCCCATGTAGCAGTTGATGGCGTATAGGCCCTGCGCGACGGCGCCGCTCCTCTCGATATTCGCCTTTTCGACGCACACGATCTTCAGATCGCGGCCCCAGTAGCGCGACTCGTAAGTCGCGCCGCATCCCGCCATACCGCCGCCGATGACGAGAATATCCGCATCGACGTGAACCGTCTTTGTGCCGCCGAACAGGCCCATCACACGACTCCCTGCTTGAGTTGGTTCCGACGCAGGGCGGGCAAGCCGCCCTCGATGTTGAGCGCATCGGGTTCGTGTGCGAGCTCTTGATTGGCAAAATCCGCGGGTCGCGGCGCCGCGTACTCGGCCGGCCCCTTGATCGAGCCCCACGGCGTCGTGCGGATCGGCGACTCGAAGTTTTTCTCGCGACCGTCGCGGAACTTGATCTTCCAGGAGATCGTCCCCTTCTTCTCTTCGCGCAGCGCGCGCACGCTGTGCCCGAGCGGCGCAAAGTCGGCATAGCCGCGGCAATCGATGGCTTGCTGCGGGCATGCCTTCACGCAGGAGTAACACTCCCAGCACATGTTCGGCTCGATGTTCAAGGCACGTCGATAGGTCTTATCTATGTGCATGATGTCGGACGGGCAGATGTCGACGCAGTGGCCGCAGCCGTCGCACCGGGTCATGTAAACGAAGGTCGGCATGATTCGCTTTTCTCCCTAGTTAGTAATGTCGGGCGTGCTTCACGAGCGTACCTAACCGCTCGGGCTTGTCGGCGGGCGCCGGCAGGTTGCTGCGCGTGCCGTTCGCCTTGGAGACCCTCTTCTCGAAGGCCGCTGCCGGCTTGAAGAACATGTGCGCGAACTTGGACCACGGCACGGAGCCGAAGAGCACCGTCGTGGCGATGAGGTACAGCCAGAAGAGCACGCCGGCGCCGGCGCCGCCGCGCGCCTGCACGAACGCCCAGACGAGGCCGAGCGTCACGCTGGCGAGGAGCGACAGGATGAAGAGATCGGCGCGCACGACGCGGAACGGCGAGTGGCCCTCCGCGGCGACGTCCACCCGGATGAAGAACCAGAACCAGTATCCGCCTGCGAGCACCATCAGGCCGCCGAGCCACCAGAGCTGCGGCAGGATCGCGGGCGCGGGCGTCGCCGGCGTCGGGTAGCTGAACACCATGATCGCGGTGGTGACTACGTAGATCACGAAGCCGTACATGGTGAGCAGGTGCGCGAGTCGCCGGCGCAGGCTGCAGAACTCCCCGGAGGCGAGCACGTCCACGACGGCCGTCTTCACGGCGATCGACACGAGCTCACCGCCGCCGATCGGCTGCCGGCTCTTGCGCTTCGACTTGCGCCAATTCTCGAAGAAGTACCGGGCGCTGCCCTTGTGCGCGATGTCGAACAACGTCCCGGCGATCACGGCCAGCGCCATCAGCACGAGGTACGCCTGCATGGCGAACGTGGGCAGAAAATCAGTCAATGTGGCGAATGGATTATTGGTAAGCATTCATGACCTCGATGTGAGTTTGCTCCGTCCACAGTCCCGCACTCCGCGCCTTGAACGCCGCACGGTTATGCCTCCTTAAGAAAAAACTTCGAAACGCATCGTTTCGAGATCGCCGAGCGCCCAGGTCGCCGGCGCGGCGAGCCCAGCCACCGTGCCGGGGTTCACCAGCCAAGTCTTGCCGCCCTTGATGTTCGCGACTTGCTCGACGCCGGCGACGTGCGAGTGCCCGCAGCAGACAAGGTCCCAATCCCCGGTGCACGCCATCGCGTAGCCGTATTCCGGGTAATGAACGACGAAGATGCGCCGCCCGCCTAGTTCCAACCGCGCGTCCGGGCCGTGGTAGTGCAGCCGGCCTTCGCTCTCGCGCGCCCAGCGCGAGAGCGAGACGGGATCGCCGAGGTTGTTGCCGTGGATGACATGCATGGGTAGGCGCACTTCCATCGCCGCACGCAGGGTTTGCGTGCCGATGACGTCGCCGCAATGGATGACCGCGGCCGCGCCTTTTTCTTTTGCATCGCGCACCGCCAAGGCGAGCTTGTCGGCGCGGTCGTGACTATCCGAGACGATACAGATTTTCAATTCCTCGGCCCTCGGCAGCGGTACGACGTAGATTGGCGGAACAGCAAGATCCGCTTCCTCTCATTGCGGGCGCCGGTTCGGTAGCGAGCGCGCCGTCCCCTTTATCGAATATTAGAATACTCTTATATTAGACTTTTACAATACGTCGATGGGCCGCGAACGGCGAGTGCCGCGCTTCGCACAATGGTCCGCAAAGGTATCGGAGCCGCCGGCCGCTTTAGCGGCGCACGAACGGCAAGACACGTACGGGCGCGTGCGCCTGCAATGCGGCAGACGGAGCTGCGCGCTCGCGCATCGCACATCAGTTTTCGGCCCGCTCGCAAAGCGCTGGACCGGGCGTTTTACGAATTAGTCGCCTGCACGCTCGAGCACGAGCTCTCCGACCAGATCGGCAAGAAACCGCAGGTACGCGCGCATCGGCGAAATCGCCGAGCTCATGGCCAAGTTCGCGTAAAAGGGGTTATGGTTCCCGCGACCACCAGGGCCGGACGGTCAGCACCATCGGCGAAGATCGGCGCCGCCATCCGCGGTTGCAGGTGAGATCCGTCGAGGAATACGTGGCCATTGCGGCGGCTGAATCTCCCGGTCCCGGCGTGTAGCGGCGCCGATCAATCTGAATGCAGCACGCGGGGGCTCGCGCCGGCAGCGGACGGCGGTTTCCGCCCCAACTATTGACACAGATCAACGTACCGGTCCGTCGGTTGGTTTCAATACTTGCTCCCAAAAGAGCGACTGGGTTCATCTGAGGAGAAATATCGATGTCGATTGTTCGTATAGTCCTGGCCTTCGCCGGTTCCGTGGTGCTCTTGAGCCTGTTGCTGTCGCAACTGCACAGCGTCTACTGGCTCTGGCTCGCCGCTTTCGTAGGCGCGAATCTTCTGCAATCCGCGTTTACCGGGTTCTGTCCGCTTGCGAAGATCCTGAAATCGGCCGGCGCCAAGCCGGGAATTGCTTTCTCGTAACAGTGATGGGCCCGGCGATGGATGCGCGCAGGCAGTCATGGCTCGTCGGCTTGTGCGCGGCTTTCTTGGCGGTCGGCGCACAGGCCGAAACATACCGTGCCGACGCCGCCGTCGCGTACGCGCTCGCGCACAACCCCAACCTCAAGGCGGGGCGCGAGCAAGTCGCCGCGGCCGGTGCTCGCGCGCGCGCCGAAGAAGGCGTGCGCCTGCCGCAGATCGACGCACGCTATCTCGCCCGGCGCAGCGACAATCCGCTCGACGTATTCGCCGACAAGCTCAATACGCGCAGCGTCGACCCGGCGACCGATTTCGGCGCCGACACCCTGAACCACCCGGGGGCAAGCACGCTACATAACGCCGCGGTCGTGCTCGAGTGGCCGGTGTACAGCGGCGGCCGGCAGGCGGCGGGCATCCGCGCTGCGCAGCAGAACGAACAGGCGGCCGTGCTTGGCCACGAACGTCTGCGCGAGGTCATCGCGTTCCAAGCCTTGTCCGCGTACCGCCGGGCGCAGGCCGCGGAGGCCGGCGTCGCGCTCGCCGAAGATGCGCTGCGGGCCGCGCGCCAGCACGCGGCCACTACCGCGCGGCTGCTCGCGCAAAATCGCATCGTGCCCTCCGACAAGCTCAGCGCCGAAGTCTATCTTTCACTGGTCGAATCACAGCGCGAACGTGCGCTGACGCGGCAGCTCAGCGCGCTGACCCAACTGAAAGGCATCATGGGATTGCCGTTCGATATTCCGCTTGAGCTCGAGCGCTGGGACGAGAACGGGTTCACCGCGGCGGGCATCGCCGCGCTTGCCGATCTCGAGTCCCGCGCCGTCGAACGGCGACGCGACGTGGCGGCCGAGCGTGCGCTGCTCGAAGCCGCGCGTAGCCGGGTCGGCTCCGCGCGCGCCGCCAACAAGCCGAACGTCAGCGTGTTTGCGGCCGAGAACTGGTATGACGACACCTTCGGGCTGGATAACAAGTCCTTCAGCGTCGGCGCCGCCGTGCGCCTTAACCTCTACAGCGGCGGACGCGACCAGGAGCAAATACGCGCCGCTCAGCACGACGCGAACGAGCGCGAGCAGCGCTTGGAGGCGCTGCTGCAGCAGGTACGGCAGGAAGTGCGCGAAGCTTACTACGCGCTCGCCGAGGCGCGCGCCCGCGTCGGCATCAGCGCCGACAACGCCGGCAAGGCGCAACGAACGGTGGACCTCGTGCGCGGCCGCTATGGCGAAGGCCGCACGATTTTGATCGACCTGTTACAGGCCGAACGCGTGCTGGTCGAAGCACGCAGCGAACGCCTTGCCGCCGCGCTCGATCTGGCGCTCGCCGCCGCGTCGCTACAACTTGCGGGAGGCGCGCTTGCCTTGCCCGAATGACCGCCGCGCCGCCGCCGCGGACATTGCCGCCCGCTCCGCGCGGCGCGCCGCCCTACTCCTTCTCCTCGCGATGGGACTCGCGGCCTGCGCGCAGCGCACACCGGTGCCGCCTACGACGCCGCCGGTGCTCGAACGACCGGTGCTCGCCATGCGGGCGCGCGACGCGGAACGCGTCCTCGTTCCGACGGCGGCCGTGGTGACGCGCGCCGGCATCCCGGGCGTTTTCGTCCTCACGCGAGCATCCGCCTTCCCTCCCGTGCCGCGTGACGCGGCCGACCACCCGCTGCCGCAGGCGCGCTTTCGCATGGTGAAAACCGGAAAGCAGGTGCGCGATCAGGTCGAGGCGCTGAGCGGATTGAGCGGCGACGAAACGCTCGTGCTCGGCGAGCTTGCTACGGTGCGCGATGGCAGCCCCATTGTCGTGCGGCGCTAGTTTCCGATGACGCCTCGCTCCGACGCGCCCCGCAGCGCGCTCAACCTCGCCGGCCGCGTCGCGCAGTATTTCGTCGACAGTAAGCTCACGATCCTGATCGGGCTCGTGGCGCTGCTCGCAGGGCTCCTCGCCGTACTCATTACGCCGCGCGAGGAGAACCCCCGCATCGTCGTACCGGCCGCCAACATCATCGTGTCCAAACCGGGGGCGTCGCCGGCCGAAGTCGAGCAGCTCATCGTCAAACCGCTCGAAGCCATCCTGCAAGGGTTGAGGGGCGTCGAACATACGTACGGAACGGCGATGGATTCGCTCGGCGTCGTCAACGTCCAGTTCTACGTGGGCGAGAACAAGGAGACGGCGCTCGTGCGCGTGTACGACCGCATCATGAGCAATCTCGATCGCATGCCGCCCGGCACGCGCATGCCGTTGGTCAAACCGCTCGACGTCGATGACGTGCCGATTCTCACGATCTCGCTCGCGTCGAATGCACGCGACGACCGCGAGCTGCGCCGCATCGCCAACGACGTCCTCGCGCACCTGCGCCGCATCGAGGAGGTATCGGTTTCGTTCGTGCATGGCGGGAGGCCGCGCCAGATCAAGGTCGATCTCGATCTGGAGCGCATGCGCCGCTACAACGTGACGCTGCTCGATATCCGCCGCACCCTCGAGGCGACGAACGTCGACATTCCTTCCGGCGCGCTGGTGAACCGCGGCACCGTCAGCACGGTCACCGCCGGCGGCATGCTGCGCAACGCCGACGACGTCCGCCGCCTGGTCGTCGCGCTGCACGCGCATCGGCCGGTCTACCTCCAGGACATCGCGACGGTGAGCGACGGGCCCGGGGAGATCGAGCGCGTGCACCGCATCGGCTTCGGACCGGCCTACACCGCCGAACATCCGGCGGACATCGAAGTTAACGCCGTCACCTTGGCGCTCGCCAAGCGCGCGGGGTCGAACGCCGTGCGGGTCGCCGACGCCGTGCTCGCCGAGCTCGAGCGCGTCCGCCCGACGCTCATCCCGGACGACGTATCCGTCAACGTCACGCGCAACGACGGCGAGCGCGCGAACGACGCGGTCAACACCCTGCTCGAGCATCTCGCCGTCGCCGTTGCCACCGTGGTGCTGCTGCTCGTCGTCTTTCTCGGCTGGCGCGCGGCCGGCATCGTCACGCTCACGATCCCGCTCATTCTTTTCATCACGCTCGCGGTCGGCATGATCGTCGGGCAGAGCATCAACCGCATTACGCTGTTCGCGCTGATCCTCTCCCTGGGCCTGCTGGTCGACGACTCTATCGTGGTGATCGAAAACATTTACCGCCATTACGGCAAGCGCGGCGTCGAGCGCGCGGCGGCGGCGGTGCGCGCGGTCAACGAAATCGGCCGCCCGACGAACCTCGCGACGTTCACGGTGATTCTCGCGTTTCTGCCGATGCTGTGGGTCAGCGGCATGATGGGGCCGTACATGGCGCCGATCCCGTTCAACGTGCCGGTCGCGATGATCACGTCGCTCGCGATCGCCTACACCATCGCGCCATGGGCGGCCCGCCGCTGGCTCAAAGTCGAAGGAGGGTCGGCGCTCGCCGACGCCGACACGCACGAACACGCGCCGGGGCGGCTCGAACGCGTCTATGCCGCGCTCATGCGAGCGCTTCTCGCCAAACGGGCGGCACGCCGGGGCTTCTTCGCGGGCGTTTTCCTGCTCATGCTCGCCGTGCTCGCGATGCCGGCGTTCGATTGGGTGCAATTCAAGATGCTCCCGAAGAACAATACGAATACCTTCAACGTCACCGTCGATATGCCGGAAGGCTCGGCGCTCGAGGAAACCGACCGCGTGGTACGCCGCGTGGGCGACATCGTGCGCGCGCACCGACAGGTCGCGACCTACGAATCGACCGTGGGTGAACCGGGCGTGGTCGACTTCAACGGGCTGCTGCGCGGCGCGGGGTTCAAGCGCGGCCCCTACCTCGGCGAAGTGCGCGTCAACCTGCGCAACAAACACGAGCGCTCGGAATCATCCATCGACATCGTGCTCGATCTGCGCGAACCGATCGCGAAGCTCGCGGCCGAAACCGGCGCGAACATCAAGCTGGTCGAGGATCCGCCGGGTCCTCCGGTGCGCGCGACGATCCTCGCCGAGCTCTACGGCCCCGACTACGAGCAGTTGCGTCGACTGGCGAGCGAGCTGCGGCGCGAGTTATTCGCCAAAACCAAGGATGTGGTGGACATCGACGACAGCGACACCGCCGACGTGCGCGAATACCGCATCGTCGTCGATCGCGAGAAAGCGGCGCTCGCGGACGTCCCGCCCGCGCGGGTGGCGGAAACGCTGCAAGCGTTTCTCGCCGGCTACGATATCGGCACCGTACACCTCGAACGCGAGACCGAACCCGTGCCCATCCGCTTTCAAATTCCGGTCGAGGACCGCGTCGTTCCCGCCGACCTGCGCAAGATCTTCTTCGTGAATCCGCAGGGCGTGCGCGTGGCGCTCACCGACATTGCGAACATTCGCGAAACGACGGCGCCGAAACCGATCGAGCACAAGGATCAGCGTCCGGTGGTGTATGTCACCGGCGAGCTCGCGAGCACGAGTCAAGTCTACGCCGTGCTGGCGATGTGGAACCACGTGCGCCGGGACCCGCTGCCTTCCGGCGTCAAGCTCAACCAATATTTCATGGGCGATCCGGACACGCTCGGTTACGCCCTGCGCTGGGACGGCGAGATGCGCCTTACCCTCGACGTGTTCCGCGACCTCGGCTCGGCGTTTGCGGTTGCCGTCATTCTGATTTATCTCGTGCTGGTGGGTTATTACCGCTCGTTCGTGATCCCGCTGATCGTCATGGGCGCGATTCCGCTCACCGTCATCGGCGTGCTGCCCGGGCACACGCTGTTCGGGCAATACTTCACCGCGACCTCGATGATCGGCGTCATCGCGCTGGCCGGCATCGTCGTGCGCAACTCGCTCCTGCTGATCGACTTCATCCTCGAGTTTCGCCGCGGCGGCCATACCTTGCACGACGCCGTGCTGCAGGCTGGAATCACGCGCATGCGCCCGATTCTGCTGACGGCGTTTGCGATCATCCTCGGCACTTTCATTATGGTTTTCGACCCGGTCTTCGGCGGCCTGGCGGTGGCGCTCATTTCCGGCACGTTCGCGTCCACGCTCCTCACGTTGTTCGTGATTCCGCTCCTTTATTATCTGTACGAACGCCACCGCGGCGATTCCGCACACCGGTAGCCGGGTCTTCTTCTGACGGCGGAAACGCATGGCACGCGACAAACCGGCGCCCGAGACGTTTACGATCGGCGGCCGCTGGCGAATGACGGCGAGGAGATCTACTCTTGACCGGCCGAGCCACCGCTGCGTCGGCGACTCCGCTCGAGCATCGATTCGAGCGTCGCCACATCGACCGGCTTTAAAAACCACTCATCGAATCCCGACTGTATCGCCCGCTCCGAGTCCCGCCCGAAGCCGGTCATGGCGACCAGCCGGACGGGGGGAACGCCCGGCGCGCCGCGCAGCCGTAACGCCACTTCATGGCCGGAAACGTCCGGCAGGCCGATGTCGCAGATGACCAGATCGGGCCGCAGGCGCGGCACCACTTCGAGCGCCCCGGTTCCCGAGAATACCGAATACGCTTCGTGTCCGAGCATTTGCAGGAGCGCCGTCAAGGATTCGGCGACGTCCCGGTTGTCGTCGACCACGACAATGCGCAACTGACCGGCCGACTTTCTCGCCTCCGTCGCCACCATTGCGCGCGGCAGCGGCGCATCTTTCGTCCGCGTCAGCCGCACGCGGAACTCGCTGCCCCTCCCCGTGCCCTCGCTGCGCGCCTCCACACTGCCGCCGTGCAATTCGATCAGGCGCTTCGCGAGCGCGAGACCGAGCCCGAGGCCGGCCTGGTCCGGTCCGGCGCCCGCGTTGAACTGCCGGAACGGCTCGAACATGTCCTTCAGCGCCGCCGGCGCAATGCCGACGCCGTTATCCTGCACGCGAACCAGCGCATCGCTGTCGTCGACCTCGAGCATTACCTTGATGACTCCTTGCGGCGGAGTGAATTTCGCCGCGTTGCTGAGCAGGTTCGTCATCACCTGAGTGAGGCGCGCGGCGTCGCCCCGCACCAGAACCGGCCAGGACGGGACATCGACCTCGATCCGGTGGTAACGCCGCTCGATCAACGGCATCGCCATTTCCACCGAGCGCCGGATGACGTCGGCGAGATCGACGATGTCCGCGCGGAATTCGAGCTTGCCGCGATTGATGCGCGACACGTCGAGCAGGTCGTCGACCAGACGCGTCATCTGCTGCACCTGCCGTTCCGTGACTTCGGCGGCCCAAACGGCGTGCGGCTCCTGCCCGACCTTGCGCCGCAGAATTTGCATCGCGTTGCGGATGGGCGCCAGCGGATTGCGCAGCTCATGACCGAGCGCGGCAAGAAAGTCGTCTTTGCGCCGATCCGCCTCTTTGAGCGCCTCTTCCGCCTCTTTACGTTGGGTGATGTCTTCGACCAGGCCGATAATCTGAACCGGCGCTCCCTCGAGGTTTCGCTGCACCGTCGCGCTCACGCGCGCCCACACCACGCTTGCGTCTTTGCGCAGGTGACGCATCTCGACGAAGAACGCCGGTATGTCGCCGGCCAGCAGCCGGTCGACCTCATGCAGAACCCGCCGCACGTTGTCGGGGTGCGTCACGTGCCTGAAATCATGATCCGGCTGTAACAGCTCTTCGGCCGAATGGCCGACGATCGAGCAGAAGGCGCGATTCACGTGCAAGAACCGGCCGCGGAGATCGGTCAACGCCATGCCGATCGGCGCGGACGCGAACGCCCGGCGAAAACGGTCTTCGCTCTGCTGCAGCGCCAGCCCCGCCTCGCGGCGCGTGGTGATATCTACATCGACACCGATGCACGTGCGCGGGCGCCCGTCGGCGTCGTAGAAAACCGTGGCGCGCTCCTCGATCCAGCGGACTTCGCCGTCGGGCCGAACGATGCGGAACTCGTAGCGCCAATTCGGGTCGCGCCTGTCGAAAAGCGCCGCGACCGCCCGCGCCACGCATGCCCGATCGTGCGGGTGCAGACAATCGAGCCACGCCTGGTACGTCGCGATCGTTTTCGCCGGGTCGAGCCCGTAGGTTATTTCGAACTGCCGATCGACCGCCACTTGATCGTTCGATATGTCCCAATAAAAGGTTCCCACTTGGCCGGCGATGTGCGCAAGGCGCTGCAGCTCCTCGAGGCGCTTGCGCTCGGTGATATCGAAACTGATGCCGTTGACGCGCACGGCCTGTCCGTTTTCGTCGCGGCTTACGCGGCCGCGCGAAGCGATCCAGCGAACTTCCCCGTCCGGGCGCACGATGCGAAACTCGACGTCCAAGAGCTCGCTGCCCGCGGCCGCGAATTGTTGTTCCCGTAACCGCTCGAGCATCGCGCGATCGTCGGGATGCACGCGGCGGCAGAACGCGGGTACGTCGATCACGCTCCCGGGCTCGCACCCGAACATCCGGTAGATCGCCGCATCCCACGTGACCGTGCCGCGAGGCAGGTCCCAATCGAACGCGCCCATGTGCCCCGCATCGAGGGCGAGACGCACGCGCTCCTCGCTGCTGCTCAGGTGCGAGCGGCCGCGCTCGCGCTCGAGCGCGAGCGCGACCTGGTCGCAAATGGTCTCGATGAAAGCGACTTCGGTCTCTTTAAAGCGCTTGCGCGCGCGTGTCGCGAAGGAAAGCGTGCCGATCAGCTCGCCGCGCGCGATCAGCGGATGACAAACATAAGCGGTGATACCGAGCCGCCGAAGAAAATCGGTCGCCGGATCGCGGCGGCCTTGCACATCTTCCAAGACCGCGGGACAGCGCCGCGTGGCCACCATACCGCACACGGTCGCGCCGAAATCCACATCGCGCAGCGTTTCCGCGGTTTCCTCCGGTATACCGCGGTACGCGATCAACTCGGGGCTTTGGTTGTCGCGGAAAGCAAAATGAAAATAGCACTCGACGCCGAGCAGCTCGGCCAAGCGCTCATACAGCTGGTCGAGCAGCGCGAGCGGCTGGTCGCTCGCCAGGAGCATCGAAACCGCTTCGTGCAACACAGCGAGACGACGATCGGCGTCGCGCAGTTCCTCCTCGGCGCGCCGCCGCGCGGTAATGTCCTGCATGGTGGTGACGAACAGGCGCGATTGTCCCGGCTCATCGGTGATCGAGGTCCCGTTGAAGCGGCCGGTCCAGCGGTAGCCGTTGGTTCGGTTCTCGATCGTGACCTCGACGCCATCGAAGGACTCGTGC
>Ga0070741_10003991_pt1 | contig 35235 bp, 35 predicted proteins | sample Coa_R1_4_FD_66440 | JGI IMG/M metagenome (GOLD analysis project Ga0070741, IMG submission 66440) | Surface soil microbial communities from Centralia Pennsylvania, which are recovering from an underground coalmine fire - Coalmine... | ecosystem: Environmental > Terrestrial > Soil > Unclassified ... | reverse complement strand
GCCACACCCCGCCACCCCGCCACGCCGCCACCCCGCCCCGAGCGCGCGGCTCTCCTTACGGGCCAGCGCGGTCGGGCCGTGAGGGCGGGGGCGGGGCATCCACGGGTTCGGCGTGGATCGCCGACGCCGCAACGAACGCCTGCGCCGCGACCCGCTCCTCCTCCGACAGCGGCCGCATGATGAGGTCGACCGCCGACCACACCGTCCGCGACGGCGGGAACGTGAGCACCGGCCCCACGATCGCCAGCGCCAGGCCCAGCCCGACGAAGAGCGCGGCATTGACGTGGTGGCCGTTCACGACCAGCAGGATCAGCGCCGCCAGCAGCACAAGGATGCCCGCCTCGCCCGTGGCGAAGTTGATCACGTACCCCCCGAGCCAGAACCCCTCCTCGCGCTCGAAGCGCATCCCGCACCCGGGGCAGCGCTCGCGCAGGTGGAACCACGACGCGAACACACCCCCGCTCCCGCATCGCGGGCACCGGCAGACCGCTCCGCGTGCGACCATGCGCCCCGGCTTGGCGCGGCCGACGATGATCACCGGACGGCGGCGGCCCACCACGCGAGCCTATGCCCGGCCGCGCCCGCCTACGTCCCTGGGAACACGACCGACAGGACGTCCGGCTCGTACCGGAACGCCGCGTGCTCGACCTCCCCGAGGTACTCGCCGTCGACCTGGACGGGCAGCGGCGCGTGCAGCGCCCGCACACCGAACGCATCGAGGTCGGTGCGGACGTCCACCGACCGCAGCGCCTCGGCGCGACGCCCGACGCCGAGCGCCGACACGACGGTGCGAGCGAACGGCAGCGGCGCCAGGGTGCGGAATGTGACCACCGCAACGGCCCGGTCGAGCGTCGCCTCCGGGACGAGGTGGAGCGGGCGGGCGCCGAGGAACGTGTACGGGTCGGAGTTCAGGACGAGGACGAAGTAGCCGTCGATGCCGTCGGCGCCGGGGAACTCGACCCGCACCGACGGCCGCCGGCGGTCGTAGTGGCGCGCCCACGTCGACACGGCTGACCAGACGAACAGGGGATGGGCGGCCCACCGCTTCAACGCGCGCCGCCGGTCGACGCGGGCGATGACCGCGGCGTCGAGCCCGACCCCGGCGTTGAACAGGAAGTAGCGCCCGTTCATCGAGCCGAGCCCGATCCGCCGCGCCGGGGCCGGCCCGTTGAGCGCGGCCAGCAACTGGCCCGTTGCCTCGATCGGGTCGTTGACGAGGCCGATGGTGCGGGCGAAGACGTTGGTGGAGCCCCCCGGCACCACCGCCAGTGCCGTGCCGGTGCCCGCCAGGCCGTTGGCTGCTTCGTTCAACGTCCCGTCACCGCCCAGGACGACCACGACGTCGACGCCGTCGGTGGCCGCGCCCAGTGCCAGCCGCATGGCGTGCCCGCGGCGGCTGGTCTCGGCGACGTGGACGTCGTGGTCGGCGGCCAGCGCCTTGTGGATGACCACGCGAGCCCTCGGTGTCACCGACGAGGCGGAGGTATTGACGAGCAGTAGCAGTCGCATTGGTGGATCGGGCTCCTGTCGGGAACAATCTCACGCCATGAATGTCGCCGTCTGCCTGAAGCAGATCCCCGACCCCGCCAACCCGGGCAAGCTCGACCCCGAGACCAAGACGCTGGTCCGGGAAGGCAAGCTCATCATGGACGATTCCGACTCCTACGGCGTCGAAATGGGCCTGCAGCTGGTGGGCGCGGCGGGTGACGGCGAGGTCACGCTGGTCTCGATGGCGCCCAATGACGAGGTCAGCGGCATGCGCAACGGGCTGGCGATGGGGGCGCATCGCGGCGTGCTGGTCAGCGACCCGCAGCTCAAGGGCACCGACGCCCTCGGGACGGCGAAGGTCCTCGCCGCGGCCATCAAGCGCAACCCCTTCGACCTCGTGCTGTGCGCGACGGAGTCCACCGACGGCTACACGGGCACGCTGCCGGTGCAGCTGGCCGAGCTGCTCGGCCTGCCCTCGGTCACCTTCGCCAAGCGCGTCGAGATCTCGGGCGGCACGGTGAAGGTGCAGCGCCAGACCGAGGCCGGTTACGACGAAGTGGAGTGCCCGCTGCCCGCGGTCGTCACCGTCACCGCAGGCGTCGTCGAGCCGCGCTACCCGTCGTTCAAGGGGATCATGGCGGCCAAGAACAAGCCGGTCGACATGCTCAAGCTCACCGACCTCGGCATCGACGCCGGGAGCGTGGGCCAGTCCGGTTCGGGACAGGAGATCACGTCGGTGGCGCCCGCCGAAGCGCGGCAGGCCGGCGAGATCGTCGAGGACGACGGCGAGTCGTTCCAGCGCGTCGTTGACTACCTGGCCAAGCTCAAGCTGATCTGAGGAGACGACGGAGATGACGCTCAACACGATCTGGGTCGTCGCCGAGGTGGCGGAGGGCCGGCCCCTCCCGGTCAGCCTCGAGCTGTTGACCAAGGCACGCGAACTCGCCGGCACGGTCGAAGCCGTCGCCTGGGGACCGGACACGGCGAGCCACGCGGCCGTGCTCGGCAGCCACGGCGCATCGCGCGTCCACGATGTGGGCGACCTCGGCGGTGCGCTGCCCGGCGCCCCGGTGGGCTCGGCCATCGCGGCCGCGGTGCAGCAGGGCGGCGTCGATGCCGTGCTCGTGCCCCACACCTACGACGGCCGCGACATCGCCGCCAGGCTGTCGGCGAAGCTCGACCGGCCCGTGCTCACCAACGTGACGGACCTGCGCCTCGACGGTGACCGCCTGGTGGTCGGCACGTCGATCTTCGGCGGCACGCTCAACCTCGACACCGTGTTCACGGGCGGTGCCCCCAACATCGTTGTGGTCAAGCCGAAGTCGTTCGCGGCCGAGGAGCGCGGTGCATCGGCCGCGGAGGTGGTGCCCCTCGCCATCCCCGACGCGGGTGCGACGAACGCGGCGCGGATCGTCAACCGCCACGTCGAAGAGCGCGTCGGGCCCAAGCTCGACGAAGCCGACGTCGTCGTCAGCGGCGGGCGGGGCCTCGGCGAAGCCGGGAAGTACCAGATGATCGAGGACTTGGCCAAGTTGCTCAAGGGCGCGCCCGGGGCGTCGCGCGCCATCGTCGACGCCGGCTGGGTGCCGTACGCCTACCAGGTGGGCCAGACGGGCAAGACCGTCAAGCCGCTCGTCTACATCGCCTGCGGCATCAGCGGCGCGACGCAGCACCTCGTCGGCATGAAGGGCGCCAAGAACATCATCGCCATCAACAAGGACAAGGAGGCGCCCATCTTCTCGGTCGCCGACCTCGGCATCGTCGGCGACGTGCACAAGGTGGTGCCCCAGCTCATCGACGCGCTCAAGGCCCGTACCTAGCGCGTCGAGCGTCCCGGCGCGCGGCGTGGAGTGGCGCAACTGGGCGGGCACCCAGCGGTGCTCGCCCGCCACCATCGCGCACCCGTTCGGGACCGAGCAGCTGAGCGAGGTGGTGCGCCGCGCGTCGGCTTCGGGCCAGCGGGTGAAGGTCGCCGGGCGCGGCCACTCGTTCACGGACGCGGCGTGCACCGACGGCACGCTGGTGCTGCTCGACCGCCACCGCCGCACCCTCGCCCTCGACCGCGACCAGGCGCGCATCACCGTGCAGGCCGGGATCACCCTGCACGAGCTCGGGACGGTGCTGGCGCGCTACGGGCTGGCACTGCCCAACCTGGGCGACATCGACGCCCAGACCGTCGCCGGCGCGCTCGCGACGGGCACGCACGGCACCGGCAGCGCCCACCGCTGCATTGCCGCGCAGGTGCTGGCCATGGAGCTCGTGACGGGCGACGGCTCGGTGCTCGAGCTGTCCCCGACGAGCGACGGGGGCGCATTTGAGGCCGCGCTCGTCTCCGTGGGGGCCCTCGGCGCGGTGTCGACGGTGACGCTGCAGTGCATCCCCGCGTTCAACCTGCGCGCCGAAGAAGGCGCCATGCGCATCGACGAAGTGCTCGAGCGCTTTGACGAGCTCGCCGGTGCCAACGAGCACTTCGAGTTCTTCTGGATGCCGCACTCCAAGTGGGCGATCGTCAAGCGCAACAACCGCGTCGACGCGCCGAGGGGCGGCCGGTCACGCGCGCGCGAGTGGTTCGACGACATGTTCGTGCAGAACCACCTCTTCGGCCTCGTCGGCCAGGTCCAGCGCCGGCGGCCCGGGTGGGTGCCGGCGATCAACCGGGCGATCGGGAAGCCAGCGGGCGCCGACTACGTCGACCGCAGCGACCGCGTGTTCACCACGCCGCGCAAGGTCAGGTTCGAGGAGATGGAGTACGGGTTCGGGCGCGGCGACGCCCGCCGGGTGGTCGAGGAGGTGCGGCGCGTCGCCATGGCGCGCGAGCTCGGCGTGGGGTTCCCGATCGAGGTGCGCGTCACCGCCGCCGACGACATCCCGCTGTCGATGGCCTACGGGCGCGACTCGTGCTTCGTCGCGTGCCACGTGTTCAAGGGGCGGCCGTACGAGGCGTACTTCCGCGGTGTCGAGGCGATCATGCGCGAGGTGGGCGGGCGCCCCCACTGGGGCAAGCTCCACTTCCAGGAGGCCGCGACGTTGGCGAATCTGTACCCGCGCTGGTCGGACTTCCAGGCGGCGCGCGACCGCCTCGACCCGGGACGGGTGTTCGCGAACGCCTACACCGAGCGCGTCTTCGGCGCGTGAGGAGCGTGAGGAGCGTGAGGCGTGCGGCGCGCTACACGAGCGGCCAGGGGTAGGCGCGCACGTCGGGGTTGGGGTCCGGGAAACAGTCCATCGATGCGACGGCGGCGGCGCGGCGTGCCAGCGCCGCCACCTCAGCCTCGTTGAGCAGCCGGTCGAGCCCGGCGGGAGGATGCGCGGCAAGGCGCGCCAGGTCGGCGCGCAGGTCCTGGGGGATCGGGCTGCCGCCAAAGTCCCAGATGACCGTGCGCAGCTTGGGTTGGGTGTGGAAGCACAGTCCGTTGTCGATGCCCCAGATGCGGCCCTCGGCGAGGAGGCAATGGCCCCCCTTGCGGTCCGCGTTGTTGACGATGAGATCGAACGCCGCCATCCGCATCAGCTCGGCGTGCCAGCACTCGTCCTCGAGCAGGGTGAAGTAGTGCTGCGAGAAGTCGGCGTCGACGAACCGTTGCAGCGACCCTGTCCCGAGCGGCGCGTCATCGCGCAGCACGGTCTCGGGCACGATGCCCCAGCCGAGCGCGACCGATACCTCGTAGGCCGCGACCTCACGGCGGTAGAGCCCGCCGGGGAAGTCCCACAGGGGCCGCTCGCCCCGGTGCGGCTTGTAGACGGCGGCGCGCCGGTCCGCCCCGCGCGTGACGGTGACGAGGAACGTCGCGTTCGAGCTCCACGGCATTCGCCCCTCGACCTCCACATCCCCGGTGGCCAAGGTGGTCAGCGCGTCGATCGACTCCTCGGGCACGTCAGAGCGAGGGGGGACGGTTGCCGTTCGTCCGGGGGCACTGGTGCCCGCTCGGCTCGAGTGGGTACCCGCACAACGGGCACGGGGGCCGGCCCGCTTCGACGAGCCGCGCCGCGCGGATGGCGAGCGCCGCCATCTGCTCCCGCGTGGCGAGGAACCGCGCCGTGGCACCGCTCCCGTCGTCCTCGTCGGCCTCCTCGCCCGCTCCGCCCACGGCTTCCGGCGCCTCGCCGACTTCGGTCGCGACGAGCACGATGCGGTCGAGCTCGGCGTCGTAGCTGCCGCCCAGGCTGCCGACCGCCCACGCCGGCTCGACGAACGGCTCGGGCACGAGCTGGTCGTCATCGGGGAGGTGGCCGAGCGCGGGGAGGTCCTCGAGCGTCTTGGCGATCCACGCGGCGAGGGCGGCCACCTGCACCTTCTCCATCTTCAGCGTGACGAGCAGCCCGCCTTCGCGCGCCTGGATGAAGAACAGCCGGTGCCCGGGCTCGCCTTCGGCGCCCACCGTGAGGCGCTCGGGCGCGGAGACGTCGAAGCTCTCGCCGCTCATGGCGTGCTCACGATGGTCGCAGCGAGGCCAGGTCGCCCGTGTGGTTGACGGCGAGCACGGTTGGGCCCAACGGGGCGAACACGATCGCCGTCACGGAGCACGGTGAGATCACGATGCGCTGGAACAGGTCCAGGGGCGTGCCGAGCGCGTCCGCGACCACCGCCTTGATGGGATCGGCGTGCGACACGGCGACGACGACACCGCCGCTGTAGCGCGCCACCAACGCCGACACCGCGTTCTGGGCGCGCGCCGCCATCTCGACGAAGGACTCGCCGCCCGGGAACCGGAACCCGCTCGGGTAGCGCTGCACCGTCGCCCATTCCGGTTGCTTGGCCAGCGACCGCAGCTCGGCGCCCGTCCACTCACCGAAGTCGCACTCGAGCAGGGACCGGTCGACCTTCACGCGCAGGCCGCGTGCCGCGGCGATCGGCGCGGCCGTCTCCCGCGCCCGCTCGAGCGGCGAGCTGTGGACGGCGTCGACCCGCTTCAGCGCGGCGATCCGCTCCGCCACTGCCTGCGCCTGTGCCCGGCCGGCATCGCTCAGGTGCAGGCCGGCGGCGCGCCCGGGTAGGACCTTGCCCGTCGTCGCGGTCGTCCCGTGGCGCACGAGCAGCACGGTGGTGGGCGGCGTCTTGGGCTTGAGGCGGGGGGGCATGGGCTTCCCCGAGAACCTACCGTGTCGCCGTGTCCTCCCCGGCCGCCACCCGCCGCGCGCTCGCGGCATTGGAAGCGTCGATGACGCGCTGCCGTGCCTGCCCGCGTCTGGTCGCCTGGCGCGAGGAGGTCGCCGTGCACAAGCGCGCCGCGTTCGCCAACGACACGTACTGGGGCCGCCCGGTGCCCGGGTTCGGGGACCCAGCGGCACGGCTGCTGCTGCTCGGCCTCGCCCCCGCCGCGCACGGCGGCAACCGCACGGGCCGCGTGTTCACCGGCGACCGGTCCGGCGACTGGCTGTTCGGCGCCCTTCACCGCGCCGGCTACGCCAACCAGCCGACGAGTACATCCGCCGATGACGGGCTGGCGTTGACCGACGCGTGGGTCTCCGCTGCGGTGCGCTGCGCCCCGCCGGGCAACAAGCCGACCGTCGAGGAGTTCGACCGCTGCGAGGAGCGGTGGTTGCGACCGGAGGTCGCGCTGCTCGGCAACGTCACTGTGGTGCTCGCGCTCGGCGGCCTCGCCTGGCGCGTGGCCTGGCGGGTGTGGGGGAGCGGGCCGCGACCGACGTTCGGCCACGGCGCGGTCGCGGAGCTCAGCCCGGCGCGGCCGCGCTGGCTCGTCGGGAGCTACCACGTGAGCCAGCAGAACACCTTCACCGGGAAGCTCACCGAGCCCATGCTCGATGCCGTGCTGGCCCGCTGCCGCCAGCTCAGCGCCTGACCTTGCCCGAACTGCCCGAGGTCGAGGCCTACCGCCGCCTCGCTGAGCGCATCGTGGGCCGCACGATCGTCGGCGTGGACATGCCGGACGCGTGGTTCGTGAAGCAGGGCGACCCACGCGCGCTCGTCGGCCACCGCGTCACCGGCGTGCGGCGCCGCGGCAAGGTCCTGTTCGTCGACACCGACGGGCCCACGCTCGGCGTGCGCTTCGGCATGACGGGGCGCCTCGTCGTCGACGGCACGCCCGGCGTCGACGCCCTGCTCTACAGCAGCAACGACGCGCGCGCCGGCTACGACCGCTTCGCGCTGCGCCTGTCGCGCGGCACGGTCGTCGTGCGCGACCCGCGCCGCCTCGGCGGCGTGTTCATCGACCCCGACGAGCGCCGTCTCGGGCCCGATGCCCTGGCCGTCTCCGCGCCCGCGCTGCGCGCCGCGCTGGCGGGGAGCGAGGCGCCGTTGAAGGCGCGGCTGATGGACCAGGCGCGCCTCGCGGGGGTCGGCAACCTCGTCGCCGATGAGGTCCTCTGGCGCGCCCGCCTCGATCCGTCCCGACCGGCGGGGAACCTGACCGGGGACGAGAGCAGGCGCCTGGCCCGCGCGCTGCGTGCAACCCTCGCAGCGCTGATCGAGCGGGGCGGAAGCCACATGGGGGACCTGATGCCCGAGCGCCGCCCGGGCGGGCGCTGCCCTCGCGACGGCGCATCACTCGTGCGCCGCCGCATCGGCGGGCGCACGACGTGGTCGTGCCCCGCCTGCCAGTCGTAGGCTGCGGCCTACCCCGACCACCGAAAGAGGCATCGCCATGGCAGAGCTCCCTCGGATCATCTCGGTCGACGACCACGTGGTCGAGCCGCCCGAGCTGTGGCAGGAGCGCCTGCCCGCCCGCTACCGCGACCGTGGGCCCCGCATCGAGCGCCGCAAGCTGTCGCGGGCCGTCGGTGGCACCGGTGGCGCCAACATGGGCTTCGTCGACGACCCCAACGGCCAGTGGTGCGACGTGTGGCTCTACGAGGACCTCGAGTACCCGTTCATGACCCTGTCGGCGGCCATCGGGTTCAAGGAGCTCGGGTTCGACGTGACGACGTTCGACGAGATCCGCCCGGGGTGCTGGAAGCAGCCCGAGCGCCTGGCCGACATGGAGGCCAACCACGTCGAGGCCGCGGTGTGCTTCCCGAACGTCCTGCCGCGCTTTTGTGGCCAGGCGTTCTACGAGCGCCAGGACAAGGACCTCGCCCTGCTGTGCGTCAAGGCCTACAACGACTGGATCATCGACGAATGGTGCGCCGGCGACGGCCGGGGGAAGCTCATCCCGCTGACGTTGATCCCGCTGTGGGACCCCGCCCTGGCCGCGGACGAGATCCGGCGGTGCGCGGGGAAGGGGAGCTTCGCCATCACGTTCCCCGAGAACCCCCACCCCCTCGGCCTGCCGTCGTTGCACGACCGGAGCAAGCACTGGGACCCGGTCTTCGCGGCTTGCCAGGAGACGCAGACGACGCTGTGCATGCACATCGGGTCGTCGTCGAAGATGCCGTCGACGTCGCCCGACGCGCCGTTCATCATCAGCTCGACGCTCACGTTCCAGAACGCCATGGGGTCGCTGCTCGACTACATCTTCTCGGGCACGCTCGAGCGCTTCCCGGAGCTGATCATCGCTTACTCGGAGGGCCAGGTCGGCTGGATGCCCTACGTCCTCGAGCGAGCGGACAAGCTCTGGGAGGAACGCAGCGACAACAGCTTCGGCTCGAACCTCCGTGAGGCGCCGTCGAGCTTCATGCACCACCGCGTGTACGGCTGCGTGTTCGACGACCCCGTGGGCCTGCGCAACCGGGACACGATCGGCATGGACCAGATCTGCTACGAGGTCGACTACCCCCACGCCGACTCCACCTTCCCGCACTCGAAGAAGGTGCTGGAGAGCATCTGCGCCCAGGCCGGGCTCGACGAGGACGAGACCTACAAGTTCACGCGCGGCAACGCCATCCGCTGCTTCGGGCTCGAGCGCTTCGGCATCACGCGCTGACGCGTGGCAGACGTCCTGCTGCTCTGCACGGGTAACGCGGCGCGCTCGGTCATGGCCGGCGCCGCGCTCGCGCAGCGCGTGCCGTCGCTCTCGGTCCGCACGGCGGGGACCCTGACCGTCGACGGCCAGCCCATGAGCTGGCGCACGCGGGCCGCCCTCGAGCACGTCGGCGTGCCGGTGCCCGTCACCCATCGGAGCCGCCAGGTCGCCGCCGCCGACCTCGACGCCGCCGCGCTGGTCGTCGCCATGGCGCCGGAGCACGTCGAGTGGGTGCGCCGGGAGCACCCTCCGGCGGCGGCGCGGACGGCGACGCTGCGGCGCCTCTGCCGGGACCTCCCTGGTGCGCCGGGCGCGACCCTCGCCGACCGGCTCGGGGCGCTCGGCCTCGGCTCGGTCGTGCTCGAGCCGTGGGAGGAGATCGAGGACCCCGCGGGCGGCGAGGCGGACGACTTCGTGGCGTGCGCCAAGGGGATCGTCGAGCTCGTCGATGCCCTGGCGACGGAACTCGCCACGTGAGCGCCCCGCTCGTCGCCATCGTGACCGGCGCCAGCCGGGGCATCGGCAAGGGCGTCGCCCTCGAGCTGGGCGCCATTGGCGCGACCGTGTACCTGACGGGGCGCACGGCCACGCCGGGTGGGTTCCTGCCGGGCACCGTCGGCGCGACCGCGTCCCTCGTGGACGAGCTCGGCGGGCGGGGGATCGGCGTTGTGTGCGACCACCACGTCGACGCCGACGTCGAGGCTGTCGTCGCCCGGGCCGTTGCCGAGCAGGGACGGGTCGACGTGCTCGTCAACAACGTCTTCTCGGCGCCGGCGCTCGCCCAGTGGCTCGGGCGGCCGTTCTGGGAGCTCCCCCTGGAGGCCTGGGACGAGGTCATCGACATCGGGGTGCGCAGCCACTACGTGGCCGCTCGCGCCGTCGCGCCCACGATGATCCGCGAGGGCGACGGGCTGATCGTCAACGTGTCGTCGTCGGGAGCGGTCCAGTACGCCCACACGGTGAGCTACGGGGTGGGCAAGGCGGCGCTCGACCGCATGACCGCCGACATGGCCCACGAGCTGCGCCCGCACGGCGTCGCCGTGGTGTCGGTGTGGCCGGGGCTCGGCGGACAGAGCTGGTCGAGCTCGGTGCGAAGGACGGCGCGCTCGAGCTCCCCGGGGAGGGGACGTTCGACCTGAGCGGCGCCGAGTCGCCCCGGTTCACGGGCCGGGCGGTGGCTGCGCTGGCGAGCGACCCGTCCCGGATGGCGCGCACGGGGCGGGCCTTCCCGGTCAGCGAACTGGCGGCCGACTACGGGTTCACGGACGTGGACGGCACCGTGCCGCGCGTCCTGCTGCGCCCCGACCACTGACCCCCGGCCAGTGCCGGGGGCGCCGGCCTCGCTCAGCCCGTCACCAGGCGGGGGTCTTTTCTTCTCGGCGCACTACGCGATCGCGGCCCGGTCGGGCTTTGTACAGGCATGGAACTTCCTCCGCTCCCGCCGCTGCCGCCGCTGCCGCTTGGGGAGCAGGGCGCCACGAGCGCCGACCCGGACGCGTTGCGCGCCATCCTGCGCCGGCACCGGCGCCGTCAGCTCGCCACCGGCGCGCTCGGGCTGGCCGTCGTGCTCGCCGCCGGGGCGGCCGGGGGGTTCGCCGTCGGCCACACCACGTCGCCTGTGGCGCACGGCGTGCAGGTCGCGGCGGCGCCGCCGGCGGCGTCGTCGTCCGGCGGGGGGCAGGACAACAGCGGCACCGTGCGGGGCCCTGCCATTACCGCGTTCTCAGGGTCGTCCACCGACCTGGCCGCGCCCGCGGGTCCGGCGTTCACGCAGTTGCTGCTCCGCGACGCCAAGGACGGCACGCGGGTCCGCCTGTACGAGCAACAGCTCCCCCTGGCGAAGTTCCGTTGCCCGACGGGGACCGAGTGCCCGACCCCCACGGCGCCCCCGTGCGCGCCGTCCTCGTTCGTGACGGCCGAGGTCTCCGACGACCAGGTGGCGGGACAGACCAATGGCGCGGTGTGGGGCACCTCGCCGACCTCGCCGCTCGAGGTCGTGTCCCTCGGCGTGGTCGGCGGTGGCCAACCGCAGCCGGTGCTCGTCGTCGTCGCCCGGACGCAACCGGCCGTCGCCGACGTGACCCTCACGACCCCCTACGGGAGCGACCACGCGGCACCCACCGGCGGTTGGGTGGCGCTGGCGGTCCGCCTCCCGGCTGATTTCTCGAAGTCCGGGACCGGCGGCCTCATCAACAGCACCCTGACGGCGACCGACTCCTCGGGCACCTCCCTCGCCTCCCACCCGTTGGCGCAGACGCCGCCCTCCATCGGGCGCGACTGCCTGCCGCCGTGCATCGCGGCTGCGGCGGGGTCGGCAACGGGATCGGCCGTGGCTCCGGGCCCGGGTGCGCCGTCGGGTCGGGCCGGCACCACGCCGTCGGCCGGGACGGCCACCGCGCCGCCCGTCAAGGGCTCCGCCCCGGGCGGCTGCCCGTTCCCGTGCCCCCCTGCGCCTGCGGCCCCGGGCTCTGGAGGGTCCTCCGGCGGAGGCTCCGCCGGGCCCGGCCTCTCCACCGCAGGCTCCTCGGGCTCCACGTCCGGTGCCGGCGCGCCGACGATTGTCAAATGGTGCGCGGCGCCCTCCGGCAAGGCGCCCGCCCCGACCGCCCCGCCGCCCGCGGCGCCGGACGGTGGGGCCGCCGGACCGACCCCGACCACGCCGTGACCGTCGCCGCGGCGGCGCTGCCGGTGGGCCATGCTGCCCTGCCGGTGGCGCTGCCCGTGCCGACGAGCGACGACTTCGTCGATCTGTTCCGTGAGCAGTACCCCCGCTTGGTGCGCGCCCTCCAGATGACGGGAGCTGACCAGTGGCAGGCGGAGGACATCGCCCAGGAGGCGTTCGCCCGGACGCTCGGCCACTGGGGGCGGGTGCGGAGCGGCGACAACCCGCCGGGCTACCTGTTCCGCACCGCCTTCCGGTTGTCGGCCCGCCGGGGCGTGATCGCCGCCGTCGACGACGACGAGGGCGACGGCCGCGCCGACGAGCGCGCCGTGTCACCCGCCGACGCGGCGGCGCACGGCGTGGACCTCGACCGCGCGCTGGCGGCCATGCCGTCCCGCCGCCGTGCCTGCGTCGTGCTGTGCTGGCTGCTCGAGCTGCCGACCGCCGAGGCGGCGGCAGCGCTCGGCATCGCGGACGGCACGGTGCGCAAGCACCTCGAGGCGGCGCGCCGCGACCTGGTCGTCACGTACGCATCCTGACGTCACGCGCTAAAACGGCGCGCCATGGTCGATCTCGGGTTGCGGGGCAGGCGCGCCGTTGTGGCGGGGGCGGGCTACCGGCCGGAGCGCGCCGGCCACGGGCGCTTCACGTCGCTGAAGCTCGCGGCCGAAGGCGCGACGGTCGCGTGCATCGACATCGACGAGGGCCGCGCCCATGGCATCGTGCGGGAGATCAAGGAGGCGGGCGGCGACGCGTTCCCGGTCGTCGCCGACATGACGAAGCGGGACCAGGCGAGCGGGGCCATCGAGGAGGCCGCAGGCCGCATGGGCGGGATCGACGTCTGCGTCGACATCATCGGCGGCGCCCGCTGGGACAAGGTCGAGGAGTTCACGGACCAGGACTGGGCGTGGACCCTCGACAACAACCTGACCCACGTGTTCTTCGTGTTCCAGGAGGTCGGGCGACGGATGGCCGCGCAGCCGACGGGCGGCTCGATGGTCGCCATCGCGTCCGTCGACGGCATACGGGCGGCCGCCTACCACGTCGCGTACGGGGCGGCGAAAGCGGGCGTGATCTCGCTGGTCAAGACGTTCGCGGACGAGCTCGGGCGCCATGGCGTCCGTGTCAACGCCGTCGCGCCGGGGAACGTCGGCACGGGCAACGAGGAGCTGCCCGAGCACGAGTACGGCAAGGACCCGGTCAACCCGCTGGCGCCACCCCGTGCCCACGACATCGCCAACGCCGCACTGTTCCTGTCGTCCGACCTGGCGGCGCGGATCACCGGCCAGGTGCTGATCGTCGACGGTGGGACGACGATCCGGTCCCTCTGGGGCATGACCGAGGACGTCGTCCCGCTGTTCCGCGGGTTCTGAGATGAAGGGCGACCGCGTCGAGGTCCTGATCGACGTCGGCGGCGGTGGGGTCGAGCGCTTCGAGGTGTCGGCCACCCGGGCCGGCCGGCGCATCGAGGTCTCGACGGCGCGGGGGACCGTCGAGGTCGTGGAGGTGACGCGGACGGGGCAGCCCGTGCGCACGGCGCGCTTCATGGCGTCGCGCGTGGTCGCTGTCGTCGAGCACCCGAACGCGGACGGCGCCGACTAGCGGCGCGCCGACGGCGCCCAGCAGCGCCGCGCCGGTTAGGAGCGGCGCCGGGCGCGGACGACGGCGGCGATCTCCGCCGCGACGCCGTCGGCGTCCTCGTGCTCCCACACACGGACGACCGCCCACCCCGCGGCCGCCAAGCGCGCGTCGGTGTCGGCGTCCCGGCTGCGGTTCCGGGCGATCTTGTCGGGCCAGTACCAGCCGTTGACGTCGTGGCGGCGCTGCCCGTGCAACGGGCAGCCGTGCCAGAAGCAGCCGTCGACGAACACGGCGACCCGGGCGGGGCCGAACACGATGTCGGCCCGCCGGCGCAGGCCCGCCACCGGTGCGGTGTGGACGCGGTAGCGCAGGCCCATGCCGTGCAGCCGGCGGCGCAGCGCCAGCTCGGGTGCCGTGTCCCGGCTCCGTTGCGCCGACATGCGCAGGCGGACGGCGTCGGATGATGCGAACGGGGCCCGCCAGCGCTCCGGCACGCGTCGACCCTACTTCCGACGGTGACTAGGGTCGGCAGCGTGACCATGGGTGACGTCTTTGTGCAGGGGGGCACCGTCGTCGACGGGACCGGCGGGCCCGCGTACCGCGCCGATGTGCGCGTGCGCGGCGGGCGCATCGCCGAGGTCGCGCCAGGGCTAGCGCCCGACGGCGAGCGCGTCATCGACGCGGCGGGGGCCTACGTGGCCCCAGGCATCATCGACACCCACACCCACCTGGACGGCGCGATGTGGTGGAACCCGGCGCTCGATCCGTTGCCGTCGTACGGCAACACGTCGCTCGTGTTCGGCAACTGCGGCAACTCACTGGCGCCGTTGGCAGGCCCGCAGCGCGACGAGATCGTTGACCTGCTGTGCTTCCTCGAGGACCTGCCGCTCGATGCCTTCCGTGCCGAGATCCCGTGGACGTGGGAGGACTGGCCGCAGTACGCCCGTGCGCTGGCCACGCGCCCGACAACGGTGAACGTCGGAGGGTACGTCGGCCACCTGTCGCTGCGCACGTTCGTGATGGGAGCGGACGCGTGGGAGCGGGCGGCCACACCCGAGGAAGTGGCGCGCATGGCCGCGGTCCTCGACGGCGGCCTGCGCGCTGGCGCGATGGGCCTGTCCGTCAACCACTTCGACAAGGACCGCAGGCTCCGGCTCGTGCCTGGCTACCACGCCACCGACGAGGAGTACCTCGCGCTCTTCCGCACCGTGGCCAGTCACCGCCCGGCCACGGTGCAGGTCATCACCCGCTTCAACGACCGCGAGCACGACGTCGAAGATGCCGAGCGCTTCGGGCGCCTCTGCCGTGAAGCCGGCGTGCGCGGGCAGTGGCCCGGCATGCCGATGAACGTCCGCGACGACGACCACCGCGCCGCCCTATGGGACGCGCACCACCGGATCCAGTCGAGTGGGAGCGACTTCTGGCCGAACGTGCCGTTCAAGCCGATCGCCCCGTTCTTCAGTTTCGAACGGTCCATCGTGTTCCAGCGCGTCCCGGCGTGGAACGACCTGATCAACGGGCCGGCGGAGCGCAAGCTCGCCGACCTCGCCGACCCCGCGTGGCGCGACCGTGCGCGTGCGGACTGGGACAACCGCACACGGTCCTCGATCTCACGGGTGGACCGGCCGAACGAGATGATCTTCGCCGTTTCGGAGACCGGCGCCGGTCCGCTCGGCGTCTCGCTCGCCGATTACGCGGCCGAGCGCCGCCTCCACGTGTCGGACGCGCTCGCCGAGTGGTTGGTGGCCAACGGCACGGCGTCGCTCATGGTCGGCACGCCGGAGCGGCTGTCCGAGCCCGACATCGTCGCTGCCCTCCGCGAGCCGCGGACGTTGGCGAACATCAACGACAGCGGGGCGCACCTCCAGCTGTTCTCCGGGGCGGGCGAGCACCTGTACCTGCTCACCCACTACGTGCGCGACGCCGGCCTGCTGACGATCGAGGAGGGCGTGCACGCGCTGACCGGGCGGACGGCGCAGTTCTTCGGGCTCGAGGACCGTGGCGTGGTCGCGCCGGGCAAGGCCGGCGACCTGGCCGTGTTCGCGCTCGAGGAGATCGAGCTGCGCGACGAGGAGCGCCGCTACGACGTCCCGCACGGGACGTGGCGCTTCACACGGCCGCCGGCGGGCATCCGCGCCACGGTCGTCGCCGGTACCCCGACGTGGCTCGATGGGGATGACACCGGCGCCCGCCCCGGCGCCCTGCTGAGCCCAGGTTGACGGGCACGGGCGCGCCCGCGCCCGCCGGCCCGCCCCGCCGGCGCGCCCGCGCCCGCGCCCGCCCGCGCCCGCCGGCGCGCCTACGCCCCGACGAGCGACGGCAGGGCCACGCCCGTGCCGTTGGCCCGGAGGCGATCGAACAGCTCGTCCGCGGGGCACGGCTCGAACAGGAGGTATCCCTGCACGAGGTCGCAGCCGAGCGACCGCAGCTGGCGCAGCTGCGAGGCCCGCTCCACCCCTTCGGCGACACAGGACACGCCGAGGGCATGGGCCAGCTGGATGACGCCCCCGACGATCGCCGCGTCGCGCGGGTTGACCTCGAGGGACTCGACGAACGCGCGGTCGAGCTTGATGACGTCCACGGGGTAGCGCCGCAGGTAGGACAGCGACGAGTACCCCTGGCCGAAGTCGTCGATGGCGACGCCGACGCCGAGGTCGCGCAGCTTCTGCACGGTCCGCGCCGCGGCTCCGTCGGCGTCGACGAGCACCGTCTCAGTCACCTCGACCGACAGGTCGGGCGGCTCGAGGCCGGCCTCGGCGAGCTGGAGGGCGACCTTCCGGTCGAACTCGGCGTCGTCGAGCTGGGGCGCCGAGAGGTTGATCGAGGCGCCGACATGGAGGCCGAGGTCCCGCCACCGGCGCGCTTGTCGCAGCGCCTCGCTCATGACCACGTTGGTGATCGGCGCCATGAGCCCTGCCTCTTCGGCGACGGGAAGGAACTCGGCTGGTAGCAGCAACCCACGCTCGGGGTGCTGCCACCGCACGAGCGCCTCCGCCGTGACGATGCGCCGGGTGGCCAGGGACACCACGGGTTGGAACCAGACCCGGAGCTGGTCCGGCGCATCCCCGAGCCGCCGGAGGTCCTGCTCAATGGCGAGGCGCCGCGCTGCGTCCCTCCACATCGAGGCGTCGAAGGCCGCGGTGCGTGCCCTGCCCGTCGTCTTGCTGCGGTACATGGCGAGATCGGCCGCCCGCAGCATGTCCTCCGCCGAGGTCACGTCGCGCCCCGCGATGGCGATCCCGATGCTGACCGTGAGGATCAACGACCGCCCGCCGAGCCGGAACGGCGCCGACATCTCCTCGTGCAACCGCTCCGCCAGCTGTTCGGCGCCCTCCAGCGTCGGTGCCGAGACGGCGAGGACCACGAACTCGTCCCCGCCGATGCGCGCCACGACGTCGCCGTCGCGCACCGCCCGGCGGAGCCGTTGTGCCGCCGTGATGAGGAGCTCGTCGCCAGCGACGTGCCCGAGCGTGTCGTTCACCAGCTTGAACCGGTCGAGGTCGACGAACAGCAATGCGGGGCGTCCACCCGCTTCGATCTCGGCGACGATCCGTTCGGCGAACGCCTTCCGGTTCGGGAGGCCGGTGAGGTCGTCGTGGCTGGCCTGGAAGATCAGGCGCTCCTCGGCGTCCTTCTGCGCGGTGATGTCCTCGATCTGCGCGGTGTAGAGCACGGCCGCCCCGTCGACGTGGATCACGCCGATGTGCACACGCACCCAGATCTGGCGGCCGTCGGCGCAGCGGTAGCGGCACTCCTTGACCGCGCGCCGCACACTGCCGTCGGTCAGTGCCGCCAGGTACCCGGGGCCCTCGAGGTCGTCCGGGTGGCAGATGTCCTGGTAGCGCATGGTCAGCAGCTGTTCGGCGGAGTAGCCGACCATGGCGCACAGCGCGGGGTTGACCTGCACGTACCGACCGTCGACGTCCTCGATCGCCATGCCGATCGCCGAGTCCTCGAACGCCAGGCGGTAGCGCTCGACGTCGAGGACCGACACGCGATCCAGCTGGCCGCGTCCACCCCCGCCCGTCGGTCCTGCCACCACATCACTACATCGGCGCGACCCCCGGGATGCTGAATTCCGGGCCAGCTCAAAAGCCCCGAAACGACCCCTCGCTCGACGAGCGTGCGGCCGGCGGCGGCACGACGGCGGTCGGCGGCCCGGGCACCAGCGCGACGGCGTCCGTCGCGAGCGGCACCGGCCACGCCGCCCCAGGCGCTGGCGCGCCCCGGGCACCCGGCGGGGGGACGGCGGGGCGTGCGCCTGCCGGGTGCGCCGCCCGGCGGCGGGCGGTTCGGTGGTCGGCGCGCCCGCCTGCCCACCCCATCAGTGGCCGCTCGACGAACTGCCAGCTGGCGGCGGCCAGGGGCAGGCTCAGCGCGAGGACGATCGCCGTCGACAGCGGCCAGCTGATGGTGCCGGTGCCCTTGAACGCCGCGCCCCACCACCCGTACATGGCGCGCATGACCAGCCAGTGCCACAGGTACAGGCCGTAGCTCACCGTCCCCACCCACGCCATCGCCCGCCCGAGCGGCGAGGCCGGTTCTCTGCTCCAGCGCGCCAGGCAGAGCACCAGCCCGGACAGGACGGCAAAGCCGAGCGACGACACACCGGCCCGGACGTGCGAGACAACGAACAGGTACATGCACCCGACCCACCCGGCGGCGGCGGCCGCGCCCCCCAGTGCCACCGCCGCGGGGGAGAGCAGCGGGCGGCGGCGGCCGTGCTCCGCGACCGCCAGAGCGACGCCAGGTGCGAAGAACAGGAATTGCGCCGGGAGCGTGTACTGCTCGACCGACCCCCAGCCCGTCGGGAGCGGGCGCGTGAACACGGCGAGGTGGAGGGCGACGGACGCCGCGGTCAACCCGCCGACCCAGGCGAGCATCCGGCCCTGCCCGATCGGCCGGCGGTGGCGGCGGCGCACGAGCACGGCGACGAGCGGCACGGCCAGGTAGAAGCTGGCCTCGATGCCGAGCGTCCACGCGACAGGGAGGAGGTTCCCGGCGTCACCCGGGACCTCGTTGTGGACGAGGAGGTAGTGGTCGGCAACGTTGAGTGCCGTGGCGCCGGTCGCGAACCCGAAGACGAGGAAGGCGGTGAACGCCAGCCAGTAGGCGGGGACGATCCGCGCCACGCGGCGACGGGCGTACCCGCGCCACTGCGGGAGTGGGCGGCCGTCCAGCAGGGCCGTCACGAACGGCCGGGCGATCAGGAACCCGCTCAGGGCGAAGAACAGGTACACCGTCGTGCGGGTCCCGCCCCACGCGCTCGCGTGCAGCGCGTCCCAGAACGACGACGTCCGGCCGCTTGGGACGTGCGCCAGCCACCGGGCATGGGTGGCCACGACGCCGAGGGCGGCGACCGTCCTCAGGACGTCCAGGCTCGTGTCGCGGCGCGCGCGCTCGTCTGTCGCCGTCCCCACGGGGACAGGATGCGCAATAGCCGTTAAGCGCTCGCCAAGCGGCCGCTAAGACGCCGGCGTTCGAGCCTCCGCGGCGGCCAGTTCCTCGCGCGCCCGCTCGAGCCGGGCCTCCCGCTCCGACACGAACCGATTGAGCGCGTCGAGGATGTACTCGGGGCCGAGGTGGGCCTCGTCGACGACCTCGTCGATGGTGCCGCCGGTGCGCCACCGGTCGTCCCAGTCGGCGCACAGCGAGTACTCCCGCACCGCTGGGCCGGCCGCCCAGTGGTACATCAGGTTGAACGCCCCGGTGGTGATCACCATGGCGTCGAGCCGGTCGGCCGGGCCGACCACCTGCGAGCGGTAGGCCGGGGTCTGGGCGCGGAACAGCTGCGGGCTGATGGCGGCGACGACCTTGACGTTCAGGCCGAGGCGGTCGAGCTCGGGGAGGAGGTGCACGAGGTTGTTGGTCGCCGACGTCCCCCGCACGTACACGGTGCCGCCCTTCGCCGTCCCCGTGCGGAACGGCCGCAAGACGTACGCGCCACGCGCCGCGGCAAAATGTGACGGGATGCCGAGCGCACCCCGGTCAGGGATCTCGATGGCCGGACGGGTGAGGTGCAGGGCGACGATCGGAGCGTCCGTGGCGAGGGCCGCTGCCAGGACGACCGGGACTTCGTTGTACTCCCACGGGTGCAGGTCGATGACGTGCCCCTCCGGGAACAGCTGCGTCACGCCGGTCTCGGCGATCCCGAAGTGGGTCCTCGAGTCGTCGGCCGTCTCCGGCCCCGAGTGGCCCGCGACCCACAGCAGCTTGCCGACCTTGAGGTCGCAGTCCTGCGCCAACTGGCTGAAGAGGCGCATCGGGCCGTACTTCAGATAGGAGAACGAGCCGTACGTCGAGCACGCGCCCCAGAAGCCGTTGAAGGTGCTGAAGGGGTCGTCGGCCATGTTCACCGTGGCCATGCCGGCGAGGATGCCGGCGTTGGCGAACTCGGTGATCTCCATGGGGAGCAGGGCGCCTTCGGGGTTGGTGTCGCGCTCGTACCATCCCCACCCTTCGGCGAACCCGGCGATGTTCGTCGACTCCGCCAGGTCGGCGGACGCGGCGATGAACAGCGGTCGCCCGTACTCGCGTTTGGCGAGCGTGTTGACGTACGCGCCCCACGACGCCAGGGCGGCGCGGTTGGGCGCCTTTTCGCCCGGCTGCTTCCACATCGTCGACGGGTACGTCGTCGCGTCGAGCACACCGTGGTCCCGGAAGACGCCGCCGGTGCCGGCGCCGAGGCGCAGGCCCTCGATCTCCTCGGGCACCGACGCGGCCAGCGCGTCGAGGCGCTCCGCCAGCCACTCGACCAGGACGTCGTCGCGGCGCAGCACGCTCATCGCCACCTGCAGGTTCGCCGCTTCCTGCTCGTGTGCGGCGGCGCCGGGCGGCGCCGGCTCGTCGACGCCGGCGTACTCGACGCCGTGGCGCGCCATGAACCCCTTCCGCAGCGCCCAGAACTCGGCCGAGTGCATCGGCCACGGCGCGCCGTGGCTCGCCGCGTCGTACTTGCCGTACCCGCGGCCCTTGCGCGTTCGGAACCACGCCATCGTCGGGCGGTGCTCGGGGTTGTCGCCGCACGCGGCCTCCAGCACCGTCGCGCTGACCGGTCCCCATGAGGACCCGTCATCGGTCCCGACAACGCGCCACCCGCACGGCGCGAACCAGTCGACGGGTGTCCCGGCGACGACGCTGGAGGTCGGCCGCGGGTCGATGCCGAAGTCGTTCCAGTCGACGAGGAGCACGAGGTTCGACAACCCGAGGCCGAACGCGGCCTGCTTCGCCTCGTGGATCCCGCCCGGTGTCAGCCCGCCCTCGCCCTCGACGGCGAAGACCTTGACGTCCTGGGCGCCGGCGAGCTTCAGCGCCAGCGCCTCGCCGGCGGCGGGGGCGAGCCCGTGCCCCGACGGGCCGGTGTTGAACTTGAGGAAGAGGGTGCGCCCCGCCATCTCGGCGTGGCCCGGCAAGCCATCGCGATGGCGCAGCTCCAGCAGCGACTCCCACGTGAGCGCCCAGCGCCCGTCGTCGGGGAACGCGAAGCGGGGGTCGCCGGTGCGTTCGAAGCGGGCACGAAGGCCCTCGTTGAGCACCGCAAGGGTGGAGTAGACGAGCGGCGTGGTGTGGCCGGCGGACAGGACGAAGCGGTCGGCGAAGCGGGCCCACGGCCGGCGGATGTCCCAGCGCATCGCCCCGGACAGCAGCAGCGACACGAACAGGTGCACCTTGGACCGCGACCCCCCGGGGTGGCCGCTCTGGCGGTAGTTGAGCGACAGGTCGATGCACTCGTCGATGACGTCCTTGAGTACCTCGTAGTGGGCGACGTCGAGCGCCGCCGCGTCCACGAGCTGCTGGACGCCCGGCGCGCCGTCACGTCCGGCCCTCGCTGCTCCCAGTTCTGCGAACGTCGTCATTGCGGCCTCCCGAGCGGGCGCGGCCAACGGGCCCGAGCGGGATCGACCGCGCTGATGCGTGGAGTGTGACCGGCGGCACCGAGGTCCGAATAGGGCCGTTGGTCACTCGCGCGGCCGCACGGCTCGGCCGCGAGCGCCCTCGGTAGGATTCGAACCTACGCACCCGGCTCCGGAGGCCGGTGCTCTATCCCCTGAGCTACGAGGGCAGGGGCGGGCCACAACTCTACCGGGGCGGCGCAGGGCAGCCCGTAGGATCGGCCGGCAATGCCGCCCCCGGCCACGATCCTCGTCGTCGACGACGACCCGGTGATCCAGAAGCTCCTCGCCGTGAACTTCGAGATGGAGGGCTACCACGTCGTCACCGCCGGGGACGGTGAGGCGGCGCTGGCCTGCGTTGCGTCCAAGCGGCCCGACGTCGTGGTGCTCGACGTGATGATGCCGAAGATCGACGGGATCGAGGTCGTCCGCCGGATGAAGGCGGACCCCGCCACGGCGCCGGTGCCCGTCCTGTTGCTGTCCGCGAAAGCGCAGGCGGCCGACGTCACCGAGGGGCTCGACGCGGGAGCCGACGGCTACGTGACCAAGCCGTTCGACCCTGTCGACCTCCTCGAGCGCGTGGCGTCGCTGTTGGGAGCGGACCGCTGAGCGGCCCCGTCCCCCGCTCGCTGTTGCCGCTCACGTCCGAGGTCGACGGCGATGGGCACCTGCGCGTCGGGGGCGTGGACCTCGTCGACCTGGCGGCCGAGACCGGGACGCCCGTGTTCGTGTACGACGAGGCGCACCTGCGCGCCCGCTGCCGCGAGGCGCGGCTCGCGTGGGGCGATGGCACGGCGTACGCGACGAAGGCGTTCCTCTGCCGTGCCATGGCCGCGCTCGCCCACGACGAAGGCCTGTGCCTCGACGTGTCGACGGGCGGCGAGCTCCACGTCGCCCTCAGCGCGGGTGTGCCGGCGGAGCGCCTCGTGCTCCACGGCAACAACAAGTCCGATGCCGAGCTCAGCGCCGCCGTCTCGGCCGGCGTCGGCCGCATCGTCGTCGACTCCTTCGACGAGCTCGACCGCCTCGAGCGCCTGGCGTGCGCGCCCGGGCGCGGCCGCCCGCCGTCGGTGCTCGTCCGGGTGACACCCGGTGTCGAGGCGCACACCCACGAGTTCGTGCGGACGGGGCAGGACGACTCGAAGTTCGGGTTCGGCCTCGCCAGCGGGGCGGCCGACGAGGCCATCGCCCGCGCCCGGGCGCTCGAGGCGGCCGGCGTGGTGCAGCTTGCGGGCGTGCACGCCCACATCGGGAGCCAGATCTTCTGGCTCGGGTCCTTCGACGCGGAGGTCGAGGCGCTGGCCGCGTGGTTCGCGCCGCTCGGGCTCGACGAGCTGTGCGTGGGCGGTGGGCTCGGCGTGGCGTACGTCGAGGGCGAAGAGGCGCCGACCATCACGGAGTGGGCGGCTGCGGTAAAGGACGCGTGCCGCCGCTTCGGCGTCCCCGCATCGGCGCGGCTGACGGCGGAGCCGGGGCGCAGCATCGTCGGCGCGGCCGCCGTGACCCTCTACACGGTCGGCACGATCAAGGAGCTCCCCGGGATCCGTACGTACCTCAGCGTGGACGGTGGGATGAGCGACAACCCGCGCCCTGTGCTCTACGGCAGCGGCTACGAGGCGTTCCTGCCCAGGTGCGCCGCGGCCGACCGGCCGTGGACCGCCACCATCGTCGGCAAGCACTGCGAGTCGGGGGACGTCCTGGTTGCCGACGCCCATCTCCCTTTGGGCACGCACGTGGGCGACGTCCTCGCCACGCCGGTGACCGGCGCGTACGGCCACTCGATGGCGTCGAACTACAACAAGGTGCCCCGCCCCCCGGTCGTGTTCGCCGCCAACGGCCGCTACCGCGTCGTCGTCCGGCGCGAGACCGTCGAAGACCTCACCCGGCTGGACGAGTAGGCGTCTACCCTCGAGGCCGTGGAAACCGTCAAGATCGGGCTGCTCGGGTGCGGCAACGTCGGCGCGGCGCTGGTCGCCATCCTGCAGCGCGACGCGGCCTCCATCGCGGCGAGGACCGGCGTCCGCCTGGAGATCGCCCGCGTCGCCGTGCGCTCGGTCGCCAAGGAACGCAGCGTCGCCATCCCCGAGGGGATCCTGACCCACGACGCCGCGTCCGTCGTCGCCGACCCGGCGGTGGACGTCGTCGTCGAGGTCATCGGTGGGATCGAGCCGGCCCGCAGCCTGATCCTCGACGCGCTCAAGGCCGGCAAGCCGGTGGTCACCGCGAACAAGGAGCTCATCGCCAACGTCGGCCAGGAGATCTTCGAGGCCGCGGCCGCGACAGGTGTCGACGTCCTGTTCGAAGCGGCCGTTGGCGGCGGTATCCCTCTCATCCGGCCGCTCCGCGAGTCGCTCGCGGGCGAGCGCATCCGCCGCATCACGGGCATCGTCAACGGGACGACCAACTTCATCCTCACCCGGATGTCGGAGGAGGGCACCGACTACGCGGATGCGCTGTCGGAGGCGCAGCGGCTGGGCTACGCCGAGCGTGACCCGACGGCGGATGTCGAAGGGTTCGATGCCGGCTCGAAGCTCGCCATCGTCGCGTCGATCGCGTTCGGCGCGCGGATCGTCGCCGGCGACGTGTACCGCGAGGGCATCAGCGGGGTGAGCGCCGCGGACATCGCGTACGCCAAGCGCCTCGGCTACGCGGTCAAGCTCGTGGCCATCGCCGAGCAGCTTGACGGCGGCGATGTTGCCGTGCGGGTGCACCCCGCGATGGTCCGGACGACGCACCCGCTGGCGTCCGTCCGCGAGAGCTTCAACGCCGTGTTCATCGAAGGCGAGTCCGTCGGCCAGCTGATGCTGTACGGACGCGGTGCGGGCGGCATGCCGTCGGCCAGCGCCGTGCTCGGCGACCTGATCGACGCCGCCCACAACCTGCGCGCGGGCAGCGTGGGGCGCGCCCTCCAGCTCCACCCCGCCAAGTTGCGGCCGATCGACGACTTGGCGTCCGCCTACTACCTCGACCTCGAAGTGGTCGACCGCCCAGGGGTGCTCGCCGCGGTGGCCGGTGTCATGGGGGCGCACGACGTGTCGATCAAGTCGATGGAACAGGAAGGTGCCGGCGCCGGTGCCCGCATCGTCTTCGTCACGCACACGGCACGCGAGCGCGACGTGCAGGCGTGCCTCGCCGAACTGCGTGCGCTGGACGTGGTGCTGCGCGTCGGCACGCTGCTGCGGGTGCTCGAGCCCTGATGCCCTGGCGCGGGCTGATCGAGGAGTACCGCCCGTTCCTCCCGGTCACCGACCGGACGCCGGTCGTCACGCTGCTCGAGGGCGGCACCCCGCTGTTGCATTCGACCGCGCTCTCCGAACGCGTCGGCGCCGATGTGTGGCTGAAGTACGACGGGCTCAACCCGACGGGTTCGTTCAAGGACCGCGGCATGACCATGGCCATCTCCAAGGCGCTCGAGGAGGGCGCGAAGGCGGTCGTGTGCGCGTCGACGGGCAACACGTCGGCATCGGCGGCCGCGTACTCCGCACGAGCCGGGCTGACGTGCGTCGTGCTCATCCCCGACGGGTACATCGCCCTCGGCAAGCTCGCACAGGCGCTCATCCACGGTGCACGCGTGCTGCAGATCCGCGGGAACTTCGACCAGGCCCTCGAGATCGTCCGCGAGCTGGGCGACCGGGCGCCGATCACCGTCGTCAACTCCATCAACCCCTACCGCATCGAGGGACAGAAGACGGGTGCGTTCGAGATCGTCGACGCGCTCGGTGACGCGCCGGACGCGCACTTCATCCCCGTCGGCAATGCGGGGAACATCACCGCGTACTGGAAGGGCTACTTGCAATACCGCGCCGCTGGCAGGGCGGCACGGTTGCCGCGCATGATGGGGTTCCAGGCTGCCGGAGCCGCCCCGCTCGTCCTCGGCCACGACGTCGATCATCCCGAGACCGTCGCGACGGCGATCCGCATCGGCCGCCCGGCCTCGAAGTACAGCGCGCTGGCCGCGGCGTCCGAGAGCGGCGGCGCCATCGAGGCCGTCACCGACGACGAGATCCTCGCCGCGTACCGGCTGCTCGCGTCCGCCGAAGGCGTGTTCTGCGAGCCCGCGTCCGCCGCGTCGGTCGCCGGCCTCCTCAAGGTCGGCGTGCCTGCGGGGTCGACCGTCGTATGCGTGCTCACCGGCCATGGGCTGAAGGACCCCGACACGGCCATCGGCCAGATCGACCCGCCGAGGACCGTCGAGCCGACCTACGCCGCCATCAGCGCCGAGCTCGGCTTCTGACGCCGCGGCGGGGAGCCCCGCCTCACCGCTCCCTCTTCGACGCGCCCAGAGGGCGCCGCCCGGCCGTGACGGTGCGCTCCCCTCGGTGGGGCGGGCGGTACCATGGGCTCGACGCCCCGGGGACCGCCGCAGCGACCCGGCCGCGCGTGGTCGCCCTCCGGGTGCGGCCTCCCCCTTACGAAGCCAACCCAAGAGGTGCCACATGAGTGGAGCACCCCCGCTCGAACGCTCCCTGCTCGAAAGCAAGGAGCGAGGAGAGCTCCAGGTCATCGCCGAGTCGCTCGGGCTCAACCCCGGCGGCCGGACGCGGAAGTCGGAGCTGGTCGACCGGATCCTTGAAGCGACCGGCGCCAACGGCGCGACCGGCGAGGCCGGCCGGTCCCCCCGCACCCGACCGGCGCCCGCCCGCGCCGAACGGGCGCCGGCGCCCGAGACGGGCACGCTCGATCCCGCCCCGCCTGACGCGGCCACAGCCGACGCGGGCAGAGCCGACGCGGGCAGGGCCGACGCGGGCAGGGCCGAGGCCGCCGAGGTCGGCGAGGCGGTATCCGGGACGCGCGACGCGCCGGCCAGGCGGGCGCCCGCCGCCGAACGCGAGCAGGGCTCCGGGCCGGCGAACAGCCGGGCGGGCGTGGCGCCCAACGGCACCGGTCACGGCGCCGCGCCGGCTGAGCTGTCCCGCGCCGAGCGCCAGTGGCAGCCGCGCAACGGCGGTGACGAGGGCGGCGGCCGCCGCCGCCGGCGGCGCGGTGGCCGCGGCGACCGGCCGAACGAGCGCGACTTCGCCGCCGCCGAGCGCGCCGCGTCCTCCGGCGACCACCCCGACACCGGCGAGCCCGTCCCCGTCTCGGGCCTGCTCGACCTGCGCGACGAGGGCTTCGGGTTCATCCGGACGTCCGGTTACGTCGCCGGGCCCGACGACGTCTACGTCGCCACGGCCCAGGCCAAGCGGTTCGGCCTGCGCAAGGGCGACGTGATCGAGGGCGTCTGCCGCCCCGCCGGGCCGGGCGAGAAGTTCCCCGCCCTGCTGCGGATCGACACGGTCAGCGGCCTCGACGTCGAGGCGGCGCGTGCGCGCCGGCGCTTCGAGGACCTGACCCCGCTGTTCCCCGACACCCGGTTGCGCATGGAGAGCCCGGCGGACCCGAGCAACGTGACGGCCCGGATCATCGACTTGATGTGCCCGATCGGCAAGGGCCAGCGCGGGCTGATCGTGTCACCGCCCAAGGCGGGCAAGACGACGGTGATCAAGCAGATCGCCCGTTCGGTCGAGCGCAACAATCCCGAGGTCCACCTCATGGTCCTGCTCGTGGACGAGCGGCCGGAGGAGGTCACCGACATGCGCCGCACGGTCAAGGGCGAAGTGGTGGCGTCCACGTTCGACCGGCCGGCGGACGAGCACACCCAGGTCGCCGAGCTGGCGCTCGACCGCGCCAAGCGGATCGTCGAGGGCGGCCGCGACGTCGTGATCATCCTCGACGGCATCACCCGCCTCACCCGGGCCTACAACCTGTCGGCGCCCTCGTCCGGGCGGCTGACCTCGGGTGGCATCGACCAGGCCGCCATCTACCCGCCCAAGAAGTTCTTCGGGGCGGCGCGCAACGCCGAGGAGGGTGGCTCGCTCACCATCCTCGCCACCGCGCTGGTCGAGACCGGGTCCAAGGCCGACGATGTCATCTTCGAGGAGCTCAAAGGCACGGGGAACATGGAGCTGCGGCTGGACCGCCGCCTGGCGGAGCGCCGGCTCTACCCGGCGATCGACGTGAACGCGTCGTCGACCCGCCACGAGGAGCTGCTCTTCGACCGTCCCCAGCTGCAGCTCGTGTGGCGCCTGCGACGGGTGCTCAACGGCCTCGCCGACGACGGGACGCCGTGGAAGGCGCTCGAGCTGCTGATGGACAAGATCAAGACGACCCGGACCAACGACGAGTTCCTCGCCGAGGTGGCGAAGACGCAGCTTCCTGTGTGACCCTGTCCGGCGGGGAACATCGCCCCCCGCACCCGTGTTGAGAAACGAGCCATGAAGACCGACATCCACCCGAGGTACGTCGAAGCGACCGTGCGCTGCTCGTGCGGCAACACCTTCACGACCCGTTCCACCAAGCCCGAGCTCCACAGCGAGCTCTGCAACGAGTGCCACCCCTTCTACACCGGCAAGCAGAAGCTGGTCGATACCGGCGGGCGCGTCGAGCGCTTCCAGCGCCGGTACGGGGAGCGCAAGGCGCGCAAGGCCTGACACTCCCGCCCGAACGCCGCCGCCAGCTCCAGGAGCTGGGGCTCCGGGCCATCCTGAAGCGGAGGTTCGGGGCTGACCTGGCCGCCAACGCCCGCACCGTGCCGTTCAACGGGGGTGCTGCGGTGGTTGCCGGGAACGTCGCGGCCGTGTTCTCCGATTCCACGTCGGGGCTGGGGAGCGCGGTCGATACCGCCATGCGTGAAGGGGCCGAGGAGCTGCACTTCTTCTCGGAGCACAACTCGCCGGTCACGGCGCGGCGGGCCGCCCAGTTCCGCCTCCCGGTGTCGGTCATCGACCCGTCGGGTGACCTCGGCGTGCTGTCGCCCGCCGCGCCGCCGGCATACCCGCCGATGCCCGAGGCCCTCGAGCCTGCCGCCGCACGGATGCGCGGCGCGGGGCTCGACGCCGAGTGGGAGTACGGGGTGCTGACGGGGGAGTGGCTCGGCCTCGAGGTCGCCCGCGCCGAGGTCGGTCCTGAAGGGCCGGTGTTCGAGGTCGGTGTGGGCAAGCACGACCGGGCCGCGAACGCCGAGATCTACCGCGGTGCGCCGCCCGACGCCTTCCTCGACCAGGCCGTCGCGACGGTGCGCGAGCTGCGGCGCGCCGGGGCGGCGCCCCATCCCGCCAACCAGCTCGCCCCCGAGCGGTGGCTGCGCGCCGTCGCGCGCCATGATCCCGGGCTCGTCGGGCTCGGGCCGCTCGTCGGCGCGCCGCCGCCGGTCGAGCGCGAGGACCTGCGCCAGCGCGCCGCCGCACCGGCCATCGCCGAGGGCCGAGCGGTCGTCGTGTTCAGCGTCGGGATCGACCCCGACGTCGTCGCTTCCGCCGCGGACGCACGCGCCGCCCTCGCTCCGGGGGCGCCGCTCGTGATCGTCGTGCCGGAAGGGGACGACCACCCGCTCACCCGCCGGCTGGGCGCCGCGTTGACGGCGCCGGCCGAGGTGCGCACCGTGGCGGCCGATTGGCGGGAGTCGCACCCCTAGACTCGCGCGGTGTTCGAACGGCTGGCGCTCCTCGAGCAGGAGTACGAGGACGTCCTGCAGCGGTTGTCCGACCCAGCCGTCGCGTCCGACCAGCGGGCCTTCCGTGAGCTGTCCCGGCGCCACAAGCAGCTCGAGGGCATCGTCGGCCCGTACCGGCGCTACCGGGTGGCGCAGGGCGACCTGGCCGCGGCGAAGGAGATGTACGGCGACGCCGATGCCGACGAGCGCGAGCTGCTGCGCGGCGAAATCGAGACAGCCGAGACGGCGATGGCCGCGTTGGAGGACGAGCTCAAGCTCCTGCTCCTGCCGCGGGACCCCAACGACGACAAGAACGTCATCGTCGAGATCCGCGGGGCCGAGGGTGGTGAGGAGGCGAACCTTTTCGCACGCGACCTGTTCGAGATGTACTCCCGCTTCGCCGAGCGCCAGGGGTGGAAGCTCGAAGTCCTCGGCTCGGACCCGTCCGCGATGGGCGGCTTCAACGAGGTGTCGTTCCTCGTGCGCGGCGACGGCGTGTGGTCGAAGCTCAAGCACGAAGCGGGCGTGCACCGCGTGCAGCGGGTACCCGTCACCGAGTCGCAGGGTCGCGTGCACACGTCGTCGGCCACCGTCACGGTCCTCCCGGAGGCGGAGGAGATCGACGTGCAGATCGACCCGAACGACCTGAAGATCGATGTCTACCGCTCCACGGGCCCAGGTGGGCAGAGTGTCAACACCACCGACTCTGCAGTCCGGATCACCCATGTACCCACGGGCGTCGTGGTGTCGATGCAGGACGAGAAGAGCCAGATCCAGAACCGGGCGCGCGCTATGCAGGTCCTCCGTGCCCGCCTGCTGAAGCTCGAGCAGGACCGCCAGGCGACGGAGGCGTCGGAGACGCGTCGCGGCCAGACCGGGAGCGGGGCGCGTTCGGAGAAGATCCGGACCTACAACTTCAAGGAGAACCGCGTCACCGACCATCGCATCGGGCTCACGCTGTACCGCCTCGACCGGATCCTCGGCGAAGGCGACCTCGACGAGATCCTCGATGCACTCGTCGCGGACGACCGGACGCGCCAGCTCGCCCAGTGACCGTCGGGGTCCGCACGTGGCGGTCGGTCCTCGACGAAGTCCGGGGGATCCTCGGTTCGGACGCCGACGCCCGCTGGATCCTCGAGGAGGCCTCGGGGTACAGCCGCGCCGAGCTCATCGTGCGCCTCGATGAGCCCGTGACGGCACGGTGCGGCGCCTATATCGCATCGATGGTGGAGCGCAGGCTCACGGGCGAGCCGATCCAGTACGTGCTCGGGCGGTGGGGGTTCCGCGGCCTCGATCTGATGGTGGACCGGCGGGTGTTGATCCCGCGCCCGGAGACCGAAGAGGTCGTGGAATGGGCGCTCGCCGAGGCGCGTGCGCTCGGTCGCGACGAGCTCCTCGTTGCCGACCTGGGCACCGGCTCGGGCGCCATCGCGCTGTCATTGGCCAAGGAGCTGCCGCGCGCCACCGTCTGGGCGACGGACGCCTCGCCCGACGCGCTCGACGTGGCGCGCGCCAACACCGCAGGCACGGGGATGTGGGCCGCGACGCGTGTGCGGCTGGTCGAGGGCGAGTGGTGGGCCGCCCTCCCGCCGGAGCTGCGCGGCCGCCTCGACCTGGTGGTCACCAACCCGCCGTACGTCGCCGACGGCGAGCACCTCCCCCCCGAGGTCGAGGAATGGGAGCCCCGCGTCGCGCTCCGGGCCGGGCCCGACGGCCTCGCTGCGGCGCGCGAGGTCCTCGCCGGCGCGCGCGAATGGATGGGGGCGGGCGGCGTGGTCGTGATGGAGATCGCACCCGCCCAGGCGGCGGCGGTCGTGGAGTTCGCCACCGCCGCGGGCGCGGTGTCGGCGGAGGTCCGCCGCGACTCGTCGGGGCGCGAGCGGGCGCTCGTGGCGCGGTGGCCGCGTGGATGACGCCGTGGCCGTCCTTCGGGCGGGCGGCGTCGTGCTCCTTCCGACCGACACCGTGTACGGCCTCGCCGTGGCGACGACGTGCCCCGGCGCGGTGCAGCAGCTGTTCGACATGAAGGGCCGCGGGCGTGACGTGCCCATCGCCGTGCTCGTCGCCGACGCCGACCAGGCCTGGGCGCTGGCGGCGGTACCCGTCCCGCCGTCGGCGCGACGCCTCGCTGAGCGGTGGTGGCCGGGGCCGCTGACCGTCGTCGTCGCCAGGGCGCCCGGGTGGGACGCCGATATCGGCGGGGACGGCACGACGGTCGGCCTCCGCTGCCCGGACCATGCGCTGGTGCGCGACCTGTGCCGGGCGGTCGGCCCGCTGGCGACGACGAGCGCCAACCGCCACGGCGCGCGGACCCCGCCGACCGCCGCCGCGGCTGCGGCCGCGGTCGGCCACACCGGGCTCGTGGTGGACGGCGGTGAGCTGGCCGGAGCCGCGTCCACCGTCGTCGATTGCACGGTCTCACCGGTGCGCGTGCTGCGCGAGGGCGCCGTCCCGGCCGCGGCGGTCTGCATCCCGTGACGATCGTCGTCGGGTTCCTGGGCGCCGGCCAGCAGGCCGGGTACCACGCCCGGTCGCTGGCCGCGTCGGGGGCCGAGTTCCGCTTCGGCGGCGTGCACGACGCTGACCCGGCGCGGGCGGAGTCGTTCGCGTCATGGACGGGCGCATCCGTGTGCGCGTCCGACATTGAGGTCGTCGAAGGTGCCGACGCCGTGTACGTGTGCACATGGACGTCGGAGCACCCTCGCCTCGTCAGCGTGGCGGCGCGGCAGGGGAAGGCGGTGTTCTGCGAAAAGCCGTTGGCGACGGGCTATGCCGGCGCCGCTGCGATGGCGAACGAAGTGGCCGAGTGCGGCGTCGTCAACCAGGTGGGGCTGGTGCTGCGGTCGTCCAACGCCATGGCGTTGCTGCGTCACCTGATCGACGACCCTGAGAGCGGGCGGCTGCTCTCGGTCACGTTCCATGACGACCAGGTCCTGCCCGTCGACGGGTGGTACCAGTCGTCGTGGCGCGGCGACGTGGCGAAGGCTGGTTCGGGCGTGCTCCTCGAGCACTCGATCCACGACGTCGACCTGCTCGAGCGCCTCGGTGGCCCGCTGGCCCGCGTGGCCGCGAACGTGTCGTACTCGCACGCCGTCCCGGGCATCGAGGACGTGGTCACGGCGACGTTCCGCTACGCGGGCGGTGCGCACGCCAACCTCACGACGGCGTGGCACGACATCCCCGAACGGCTCAACGATCGCCGCATCGAGGTGGTGTGCGAGCGGCTGTGGGCCAGCCTCGAGGGCGACTGGATCGGACCGCTGCGCTGGCAGCGGCCCGGGCAGCCTTCGGAGTCGCTGCACGGCGAGGCCCTCGTCGCACGGGCCGCAGAACTGGGGGTGTCGCCCCCCAATGCCGACGGGGCGTTCGTCGCGGCGGTCGCGGCCGGCACGCCCGCGACCCCAGACTTCGCCGACGCCGTGCGCGCCCATGCGATCGTCGACGCCACGTACCGCGCCGCCAGGGAGGGCACGGTCGTCGCCATCCCCGGCGGCTGACCGGCCACGCTGGCCTGCGCGCGGCCGAGGCCGCGGCCGCGGCCCACGGCCCGCGGTCGGGGGCCCGGGGCCAGCGGCCCGCTGCTGGGCGGTCGTGGGCGGGACGGCCGCCCCCCCGCCCGGCTGCCCTGATGCGCTGCGCCCTGACGGGCTGGCACGCCGCTGACCGGCCTCGACGCGTCCGTCGGGCAGGGCCCCGGTAGGCTCGTCACAAGTGACCTGGCCCCCCGACGACCGTACCGACGGCGAGCTGTTCGCCCTCATCGACCGCGAGCTCGAGCGCCAGCAGACGACGCTGCAGCTCATCGCCAGCGAGAACTTCGCGTCCCCCGCGGTGCTGCGTGCCACCGGCTCGGTGCTCACCAACAAGTACTCCGAGGGCTACCCCAAGCGGCGTTTCTACGGTGGCAACCGGGTGATCGACGAGGTCGAGGACCTCGCCAGGGAGCGGGCCAAGGCCCTCTTCGGCGCCGAGCACGCCAACGTGCAGCCGCACTCCGGTGCCAACGCCAACCTGGCCACGTACATGGCGCTGCTCGACCCCGGCGACACCGTCCTCGCCCTCAACCTCGACCACGGCGGCCACCTGACCCACGGCAGCCCGGCGAACGCGACCGGCCGTCTCTGGCGCTTCGTGCACTACCGCGTGACGCCGAGCGACGAGCGCCTCGACTACGACGCCATCGCCGAGCTCGCCCACGAGCACCGCCCGCGGATGATCGTCGCCGGCGCGACGGCGTACCCGCGGATCATCGACCCCGAGCCGTTCCGGACCATCGCCGACGAGGTCGGGGCCTACTTCATGTTCGACGCCGCCCACATCGCTGGTCTCGTCGTCGGCGGCGTCCACCCGTCCCCGGTGCCGTTCGCCGATGTCGTGACGCTCACGACGCACAAGACGCTGCGCGGGCCGCGCGGCGGGATGATCCTGTGCAAGGCCGACTTCGCTGCGGCCATCGACCGGTCGCTGTTCCCCGGCCTCCAGGGCGGCCCGCTCGAACACGTCATCGCGGCCAAGGCGGTGGCGTTCGCGGAGGCCGCACAGCCGTCGTTCCGCGAGTACACGCGACAGATCGTCGCCAACGCGCAAGCCCTGGCGCGCGCCCTCGCCGAGCGCGGCTTCCGCCTCGTCTCGGGTGGTACGGACAACCACCTGATGCTCGTCGACCTGAGGGCCTACGACGCCGAGCTCACCGGCAAGCAGGCCCAGGAGACGCTCGACCGGGCCGGGATCACGCTCAACCGCAACACCATCCCCGATGACCCGCGCCCGCCGTTCGTCACGAGCGGCCTGCGTATCGGGACCCCGGCGGTGACCACGGCCGGGATGAAGGAGCCGGAGATGGTCGAGATCGCCGCCCTGATCGACCGCGCCCTCGCCGGCTCGGGCGACGACGGTGCCCTCGACGCCGTGCGCGACGACGTCGCGGTGCTCTGCTCGAAGTTCCCGCCGTACGGAGGGTGACGCCCTACCTCGCCATCCTCGGCCTCTCAGCGGCCGCCACGTTCCTGTTCACCTTCGTCGCCCGCAGCACCGCCGTTCGCTGCGGTGTGATCGAGCGCGTGTCGGACCGCAAGGTGCACGACCGGCCGACGCCGACTGCCGGTGGCACTGCGATGTACGTGGCGTTCCTGCTCGCCATGGTCGTCGCCTCGCGGATGCACCAGTTCCACGACGTGTTCCAGCGGTCGACGGAGCCGCTCGGGGTCGTGCTCGGTGCCACGGTGATCCTCGGCGTCGGGCTCCTCGATGACATCCGCGAGGTCTCGGCACCGGCCAAGGTCGCGGGGGAGGTGTTCGCCGGCAGCGTGCTGTACCTGTTCGGCGTCACGATGTTCTACTTCCAGGTCCCCTTCGCTGGGTTCATCTCGCTGTCGGCCGACCTCGAGCCGCTCATCACGGTCCTGTGGGTGTGCCTGATCACGAACGCGATCAACCTCATCGACGGGCTCGACGGGCTCGCCGCGGGCATCGTCGCCATTGCCGCGGGGGCGTTCTTCCTCTACAGCCACAAGCTGTCCCAGAGCGGGCTGCTGCCGACCGAGAGCGTCGGGCCGCTCTTGGCGGTGATCTGTTGCGGGGTGTGCCTGGGGTTCCTGCCCCACAACGTGCACCGGGCCCGCGTGTTCATGGGCGACACGGGCGCGCTGTTCCTCGGTCTCTTGATGGCGTCGTCGACGATGGTGGTGGGAGGGCATACCTCGGACACGTTCTCGGGGCAGAAGTTCTTCTTCTTCGCCCCCGTCTTCATCCCGTTCGTGATCCTCGGCGTGCCGATGCTCGACACGGGCTTCGCCATCGTGCGGCGCACCCTGAAGCGGGCGCGCGGGGAGGGCACCAAGGTGCTCGAGGCGGGCGACAAAGAGCACCTCCACCACCGCCTCATGGAGATGGGCCACGGCCACCGCCGGGCGGTCGTGATCCTCTGGGCGTGGACGACGATCCTGTCGGGGCTCGTGCTCTACCCGATCTATTTCAAGCGCGGCAACGAGGTGATCCCGGTCGGGATCGCCGCCCTGGCCGTCCTGCTGTTCACGGTCCTGCGGCCGCGCCTGGACGGGGCGGCAGACGGGGGGGCCGGCGGCAACGGCGCGCGGCGCGAGGACGCCCTGGTGGGAGCGGGCGACCGCGACGACGGGGGGTAGCGGCCCCGCGCGCGTTCGGCGCGGGCCCCGCCCGCGCCGGGGGCGAGGCAGGGCCGGCGCCGCGGGCGAGGCACGGCCGGCGTCAGGGGCGAGGCACGGCGCGTCAGGGGCGAGGCACGGCGGACCCCGCAGGCACGGC
>Ga0070741_10003990_pt1 | contig 35242 bp, 27 predicted proteins | sample Coa_R1_4_FD_66440 | JGI IMG/M metagenome (GOLD analysis project Ga0070741, IMG submission 66440) | Surface soil microbial communities from Centralia Pennsylvania, which are recovering from an underground coalmine fire - Coalmine... | ecosystem: Environmental > Terrestrial > Soil > Unclassified ... | reverse complement strand
TAGATTTTCCAAAACCATATATCCGCGGGCTTTATACAACGACACTCCAGTCAGCGTGGCTCCCATCTCAAACCGTTTGAAGCCTGCTGCTACGGCTGCTGCTTCGCAAGATGTAAGAATCATGCTGCCGATACCACGTCGTGTCCATTCCGGATGCACGAAAAAGGCGCGAATCTTTGCCGCATCCTGTTGGGGGTCGAGCAGTGAATCTTCTCGCCCCGCGCAATGATCGGCACCGTAGAGAGTTTTACGCTTGCTCCAACCACCACAGGCGACAATTTTAGAATCCCTCTCAACTGCGAAATAAGTCCCGTCGGCAATCAGCTGTGTATCGACTCCGTAGACAGTCGCAAGAGCACCTTCAATTTGAGCCGGAGTGTAGTCCTGGGCCTGCAATCCTCGAACGGAGGCATCGATCAATTCTTGTAGAACAGGGATGTCGTCAGGAGCTGCCAGGCGAATACTGAACGATATAGATTCCGAGGCGCGCACGTCTGAAAGTGTATCGGGGCTGCCACTGTCGTTACAATGTCACATAAATCTAGACAGAACTAAAAGCGACTGCGGTTCCGTTAAATTCCGTATTCACGCGATAGACTGGTATGCAGGGCAAGCTGTGCTACAAGGCTTATGCAGGTTCGCATCCTATTTTTTGGTGTATTAAAAGATCTTGCAGGACAGGCGACTGATTCTTTGTCCTTGCCTTCGGACGCCACGTTGCGCGAGGTGTTTACTCACTATGAGCGGCGCATACCGTTGCTAATCGGTCTAAAAGCTTCGATTGCCATGTCGGTTAATCAGGAATATGCCACTTTGGAAGCAAAGTTGAAAGATGGCGACGAAATCGCATTGTTACCGCCGGTTAGCGGAGGATTGGACACAAACACCGACATCGCGAAATCGATTCATCACGCAGAAATTGTTCGCGAAAAGATCGACACCCAGCAGGTCCTCGACAATCTCAAGTATCCCGAAGATGGAGCTGCTGTAGCTTTCGAAGGTGTGGTCAGAAACAACACTCGTGGCCGCCGTACTCTGTATCTTGACTACGAAGCCTACGAGGAAATGGCGCTAAAGCAACTCGAAAGCTTGTCCGTACAGGCGCTTTCCGACTTCAAAATCCGCGATGTGGCGATTGTCCACCGGCTGGGGCGAATCGAAATTGGCGAAACCAGTGTACTGATCGTCGTGGCTTCCGCGCATAGGGCGGCGGCGTTCGACGCTTGCCGCTGGCTTATCGACACGCTGAAGAAAACAGTTCCCATCTGGAAGAAGGAGTACTTTGAAGATGGTGCGGTTTGGGCCGATGGCGAGCCATTTCCCCCTGAGATCCCGAAGGCCGAAGGCACCCATTCAGAGAGGCCTACCATCTAACTGTCAAGTTTCTTAATGAAAGCTCTCCTACTTTCCCTAGCGATTGCAGCCACGGCCAGCCATGCCCAGGTACCTAAACCACCATGGGCAAGCGGCAGTACTGCCGCGACAAAACCTGCTTCGAACCAGCGCAGCGAAACGACTGACAGCTCGCAAAATTCAGACACGACCTTTAAGGTCGACGTAAAACTGGTTAACGTTTTCGTCACTGTTACGGACGATCGCGGCGCACCAGTCGCCAATCTTGCGAAGGACAATTTCCAGCTGCTCGAAGATGGGAAGTCGCAAAAAATAGCGGTCTTTGCGAAGGAATCGGCCCTTCCTCTGAATATCGTCCTCGATATTGATACAAGTTTGAGCACTCGCAAGGATCTTCCCCTGGAGCTGACATCGGCCCGCCGCTTCGCACGTGCAATACTCCGCCCAGTTGACGCGATATCGCTTTACGGATTTAGCGAGATCGTCAGTGAGGTCGTGCCCTTTACTTCAGACGCGAAGTTGATAGACCACGGAATTGACCGTATCCGCCTGGGGTCTGCTACGGCAATGTACGACGCTTTATATCTTGGTGCGCACGCCCTGGAGCCACGGCAGGGACGAAAAGTGATGGTCGTCATTACCGATGGCGGCGACACCGTTAGCAAAGTGGATTACAAAGAGGCCCTCCGCGCCGCTCAGGAGGCGGAGGCAATCGTGTATAGCATCATCGTGGTTCCAATTGAAGCTAGCGCCGGACGCGATATCGGAGGAGAGCACGCCCTGATCCAGCTCTCCGAGGACACCGGCGGCAAATACTTCTATGCAACTTCGGTCACCCAGTTAGACGAAGCCTTCCAAAAAATCAGCGACGAGCTGCGGACGCAATACCTGCTGGCCTACTATCCCTCCCAAAGAATGTCAGACTCCGAATTCAGACGGATTCAAGTATCGGTCAGCGGTATGCCGGATGGAACAGCTTTCAAAGTCCGAAATCGGACGGGGTACTACACGTCGAAGTCGCACTAAAGTATTTCGACAAGCGCCTGCACATTGCCTTTGTCCTCATCCTTGCGATATTTACAATCCTTTACAGAAAAGCTCTATATTGCTACTGAATTTTGGAATCGATCAATTTTGGAATTCCATAAACTGTAGAGAACCTTCCGTCTAATTCTGAATAATTTTCGTATGTAGCTGATTCTGCTGCATCAACTCAGCAGGCAATCTGTTGGTGAGCTGATTGCATTGTTTCTATGTCCGCAGTTGTTTAAGGTCTCGACTTCGATATACAGATATTGAAGTGACTGCTTCCAAAGGAAGGTAAATTCATGTTGCAAAGCGCTTCTTCTCCACGCTCAATCGCGAAATGGATGGTTTCTCTCTCAGCCGCAATAACATTTGTGCTCCTTGCTGTAACAATGATGGTGGCGCAAACAACAGTAGGCACAGGTAGCATTGTGGGTACCGTCACAGATTCCTCGGGCGCGGTGGTTAATGGCGCGAAAGTCGTCATCACAGGTCTTAGCACCGGTCAACTCATAAATCTCACGACGAATGCATCAGGTTCCTACAATTCCGGCCCTTTAACTCCGGGTGGCTATAAAGTTGAAGTTGCACTGAAGGGTTTTAAGTCCGTCCAAGAATCGTTAACTGTTCAGGTCGGTAATACGGCAACGGCGAATGTTTCGCTGCAGATCGGGCAAGAATCGCAAGTAATTGAGGTGCAAGGTTCGACCCTCCAAGTGAATACGGAACAGGCGGAGGTACAGGGAGTATTGACGGCCTCGCAAATTGAAAATCTGCCAGTTAATGGCCGCAATTTTCTTGACTTAGCTCAGCTTGAGCCAGGTGTCCAGATTCAGGACGGACAAAATTTTGATCCGACGAAGGCTGGCTATTCCTCAATTTCTTTCGGGGGACGATTCGGACGAACTGCGCGTATTAACGTTGACGGTGTCGATATCAGCGATGAGACGGTAGGAACAACGACTGAAGATATACCGGCCAGTGCGATCGACGAATTTCAGCTTGGACAATCTTCTCTCGATCTGTCAAATGACTTGACTTCTTCAGGTGCCGTCAACGTGACCACCAAGTCAGGCACTAATGCCATACATGGCGAAGCCTTCGGCTTAATTCGCGATCATAGTTTCGCGGCCAATGCACCCGGCGGCCATGATTACTATCTTCAGCGCGATCAGTTTGGCGGCAGCGTGGGCGGAGCGCTTATCAAAGATAAGCTGTTCTATTTTTTGGACGGGGAACGGACAAAGCAGGATTCTTTTGCTGCGGTAAGTTTGGCCGGAAGTCCTTTTGCAGCACTAAGCGGTGGCTTTAGTCAGCCATTTCGTGAAAGCAACTTGCTTGCGAAGGCCGACTACAATCTGCATAATGGCGCGAAGATCTTCTACCGCTATACATATTTTGCGAACTCTCTTTTTGCAACCTTCGGATTAGGTTATTCCGTTTACGATAACAAGGATTATACAAGACAGCATGTCGTCGGCATCGACTTCAATACCGGGACTTTCACCCACAGTATTCGTTTCTCTTATCTGAAGTTCCAAAATCAAATCGTGGATGCGACCCTGGGTACCGGACTACCTGACTGCTGCACTGGTTTGCTGCTGAGTTCTCCTCCGTTGTATGTGGGGCCTAACCTCTTGGCTCCGCAAAGCACCCCGCAACAGAATTACCAGGCAAAGTATGATGGCAGCAAGGCGATTCATTCTCATATCATCCGCTACGGATTTTCTTACAATCACATCCAGGGCGGCGGGTTTGCTGACTTTTACGGCACAGCGCCCCGTGTTTCTTGGACAGCTGGTACGGCTCCGGTTTCCGGTGATCCTGCTGACCCGCTAAATTATCCAGTACAGAGATTGCGGGTGGGAAATGGCCAAGGTTTTAATACCTTAAATCCAGCTTTAGGTTTCCCAGCTGGGGGTTTGGGACCGGATAATCGTCTTGGGCTTTACGTTGGAGACGGCTGGAAGATTAAACCTAACTTCACATTGAGCTTTGGCCTCCGTTATGATCGCGATACAGGTCGGACAGATAGTGACTTGCCTCCGATTCAGGCGATTAATGACCAATTTCCTGGTTATGGAAATCGTGTAAAACAGGCGAATCTGAATTTCGCACCCCAGCTTGGTTTTGCCTGGGATCCTAACAGGAATGGGAAAACTGTGATACGTGGAGGTATCGGCTTGTACTACGAAAACGTGATCTATAACAATGTGCTCTTCGACCGCCCTCTACGTTTAGCAACCGGTGCATTCAACCAAGTCACCAGCGCTTGCTTGGGCAGTAAACCACAGCCTGTTCCAGTTGCTGGCGGGACAATCAGCCCAGTTGGTATATGCGGTCAACGCGTCGGCGATGTAACGCAACAAATCATCGATTTCCAAAATGCAGTAAAGGCTGGTAACCCACTTAACCTCCAAGCAGCAAATCCGAGCTACATTGGGACTTTCTTACAGGAAGGTATTGGAACCAATGGAGGGGTGTCGCTATTCGACCCCAACTACAAGTCCCCACGCTCTGTGCAGATTAACTTCGGAGTGCAGAGAGAAATTCGACCAGGCATGATTTTTAGTGCCGATTATTTGAGAAATGTAGAAACACGCACTTTGATCGGGTTTGACGTTAATAAGCAGGGTAATGTAGCGAACTTCAGTAAAGCGGGGGCAAATGCTGCTGTCGCAACAACACTGGCGTTATGCGGAGTTGCAACCATAGATGCTGCAACAACGTTGTGTCCAACTAATCCTACTGGCGCACCGGGACCTTACACGCCTAGACCCGCCACAATTTCCGATTTTGCTGGCAATGGTCTCGGAACTGCGGGTGATTCGACCGGCGCGGGTTGTACTTCCGCCAATGGTATCGGAGCACCGTGTGCCTTCGGAGGAATTAATCAGAATCAGGCTCAGATGTTCTTCTTAAAACCAGAAGGACGTTCCGTTTACAATGCTCTTCAGATGAAACTGGCGCAGAATTACAAAGACCCTTTCCCTGGTGCCAAGGCTATTAACTTCCAAGTTTCGTATAGTCTTTCCCGCTTCGATAATACTGGTGGAGTTCAGGTGACTGGGACTCCGGCAGATAATGACCAGGATTTTGTGCTGCAGGCAGCTGATAACAATAATTCAGGCCGTTACTTTGGACCATCGCTGCTGGACCGCACTCACCAGATTTCATTTGGGGGTTATGTCGATGTTCCCAAAGGATTCCGCGTGGGTCTGATTTCTCACTTTTACAGTCCGCTCGCAATTGGGCTTATTGCACCTACAACAGGTAGCGCGGGTGACATATTCCTCAGTGATTTTACCGGTGACGGAACTATAGGAGATCCTCTTCCAGGTACGAAGTTTGGTGACTTTGGCAGGGGCGTCAATGCTGGCAACATCAACAATGTAATTAACAAGTACAACAGCACTGTCGCTGGGACGCCGACGCCAGCTGGCCAAAAACTGATTGACAGTGGTGTATTCACGCTTACCCAGTTAAAAAATCTTGGAGGCGTTGCAGAGACTATTCCGAATGCTCCAGCTGGCCAGCAGAATTTCACCTGGTTGCGTACAACAGATGTGAACTTCTCGTGGCATTACTTGCTTCGCGAGAGATTCAGCTTTGAACCTAGTGTCGGGTTCTTCAACATCTTCAACTTTTCCAACTTCAATTTGCCTCCAACTACTATGAATGGCATTCTCAACGGACCGGGCAGTGGTTCCATCAATGGAACTACCCGATCTGACCAGGAGCAATTCCGGGTTGGAAATGGCACCGGGGTATACTCGCTCGGCTCTCAACGGCAGCTGGAATTTGGTTTAAAACTAACTTTCTAGACAACCTGCTATTTTTTAGCCACCAGCTTTCTTGCTGGTGGCTTTTTTTGTGATGGATTTCGGTCTCCGGCGTGACACACACGTGTAGAATCTTTCCATGCCTTTCCAATCCCAAGCGAACGGCGCTCCTCGCAAGGCTAAAGTCCCTCCTCCGGATGAGACTTCGGAAGAAGCTTCTTATCTCAAACTTCTCGGTGAAAAACAGAAGCCGGTTTCGATCAAACTGGCCGATGGCGAAGTTGTCCGCGGATGGATTGAATATTATGACCGCAATATGGTCCGTCTGACGCGCGAAGACAAGCCCAATCTGTTCATCTTCAAGCACGAGATTTTGTACATCGCGGAAGAGGGTGGCGGAAAGAAGTAAGTCCAAAAGGAAAGTTTCTGTAACACGCTGTGCAAAAACCACAGATTCTCACCCACTCGCGCAGGGTTCGGAATGACAATTGATATGATTAGCGGCCAACCTGAAGCCTAATTACAACGGTTTAGTTATAATCCGCAACAACGTACAATCTCACCAAAATTGATAACCTTCATCCTCAAGGAGTTCTAACCTCTGACTTCTTCTAGCGGCACTATTGATATCATTCCCGCGGCTTCTGCCATCGCCCGTGAAGCTGGGGCTCTCCTAATGAATTACTTTCGCCAGCACGTTACCATCGAATACAAAGGCGACGCCGACCTGGTGACTATCGCTGATCGCACTTCTGAGAAGCTAATCCGTGAACGCATTCTAAGCATTTGGCCTACGCATGCGATCCTCGGAGAAGAAGGCGGACTGGTCGACACCGGGAGCGACTATCGCTGGTATATCGACCCGCTCGATGGCACCACGAATTTTGCGCATGGTTTTCCGGTGTTCTGCGTTTCGATGGGCCTTGAGCACAAAGGGAAGATGATCGCGGCAGTCATCTACGATCCTACACGCGATGAATTGTTTGCCGCCGAGCAGGGAAGCGGCTCTTATCTCAATCAGCAGCACATTCATGCCTCGAAGATTGCCAAGCTTTCTGAGTGCCTGGTAGGCACGGGATTTCCCAGTAAAAAACGCCACAAGAATCCAAATATCTTTTTCTATCACCACCTCACGTTGCGAACCCATGGAGTGCGCCGGGCAGGCTCAGCAGCGCTTGATTTGTGCAACGTCGCAAGTGGGCGGCTGGACGGATTTTGGGAGTTCAACCTCAATCCATGGGATACGGCTGCCGGGGTAATGCTGGTGCAAGAAGCGGGCGGGCAGGTGACAGACTTTGCTGGAGGCCCATTTCAGCTGCACGGTCGCGAAACACTGGCTTCCAATGGTTTAGTGCATTTCGCCTTGATGAACGAATTTGAGCAAATCTTTTCAGGTAAAGGACTCGAACCCTTACCCAATGTGAATGAGTACAATACTCGATCAAAATGATAGAGTATGTGATATGCGTCGCAACGTGAAATGCGCGTTTTCGATCAGTTTGGTGGTTTCTGGTCTCATTTTCTTAATTGGCACTGGGACCGCGTCGCCGTTCTATGCGGCAAATGTTGATCCCGCTTACCGAGTGTCCTTTGAAAAATGGAAAGCCGAAGAAATCGATGATCTCAAGCAAAACTGGCTCCCGCTTGCAGGGTTATTTTGGCTCAAGCCCGGAGCAAACAGCTTCGGGAGTGATCCAGGTAACGACATCGTCCTTCCGCAGGGATCGGCGCCGGCACGAGCCGGTATATTTGAATTTAATGCGAACGATGTAACGGTTAAGTTTCTGCCTGGCGTTTCCGCCAAGATAGGTGGTAAGCCATCGACAACGTCTGCCCTTCAACCGGATGCTTCAGGAACGCCGACCGTCATCGAACTGGGCAGTTTGCGGATGCATGTGATTAAGCGCGGGCAGCGAACGGGAATTCGCGTTAAGGATCTAAATAGCCTGGCAGCGCGGAATTATCACGGTCCGATCTTTTTCGATCTCAACCTCGCGTATCGAGTTACTGCTACATGGGTACCCGCGAACGGTAAAAAGACAATCGATATCCCGAATGTTCTCGGCGACACAACCTCGACACCCGTAGCGGGTGAAGTTCGATTCAAGCTCAACGGCCAAGACCTCCAGCTTACGGATTTAGGCGGCGATCCTTCAAAGGGATTATTTATCGTATTCAATGATCTGACCAGCAAGACTGAAACCTATCCGGGCGGACGGTTCCTCGAAACCGATCCCCCAGCGAACGGAACGGTTGTGCTCGATTTCAACCGGGCCCATAATCCGCCTTGTGCTGTTACGCCTTATGCTACCTGTCCACTTGCCCCGAAAGAGAATCGGCTCGCGATAGCACTTCCAGCAGGAGAGAAATACGACCGGTTCCACGCGCATCACTGATGCAGCATCTCTGGAATGCGTTCGCATCCGGAACAAAGCCCATGCTAGGCGGTACAATAGAGGTGGGCGTCTCGCGTGACATTTAGGATAATTCGTGATCAATTCACTGCTTGAACGGAAAATCGAAAAGCGTCCGGATAAAGTTCTTCTTCGCGGGAGAATTCTATTCCTCACCGAAGATCCTGATCTAATCAAGCGTCAGCTGGCTGGCGAAGATCTGCCTTGGGATACGAAAAATCCAGCAAACAATCCGAAGCTGCGCGACGATATTTCTACTGATGAAATAACTCCAGCGCATATTTGTTTTTTCTTCGATGAAACTCTAGGCGAATTTCCTTACACCGGATTGAAGTGCGGCGATCAAACCCCGATCCAGCGAGGAGACGTCAAGCGTGGCGGTTTCGTGGCTGCTGTAAGCGGGAAACGGCGGGGAAAGGGGTCCAGCCGGGAGCAGTCTCCGTATGCCGAGCTGTGTGCGGGAATTCAGCTGGTCATTGCTGAGAACATCGAGCGTATTTACAAGCAGAATTGCCAGAATTTAGGTGTGCTCACATCGACGAACTTTTCGTTGATCGATCAAATTCGCGGTGGAGAGCAGATTCCGCTTTCCGAGTTCACGCAAGGTGAGGACGAAATCACCCGCCAAATAATCGAGCATGGGGGGCTGTTCAATTTCAATGTGGCACGTCTTCAAGGGAAAGTTTTCTTGCCGCCAATTGAAACCAAGCCTCGCCCGATGACGTTGGTGGAAAAAATCTTTGCCAGGCACATGATTGGTAAGAACGGAAAAGCCGGCGTCGAAGCGGTAAAGCCAGGCGACACAGGCTTCGCGCGAACGGATCTCCGCTTTAGCCATGAATACGTTACACCGATGGCGGCCATTTTTTTCGATCAACTCGTAGGCCGCGATGCGCCAGTAAACGATGCTTCCACCATAGTGTTCTTTCGCGATCACCTTACATTCCTGGACGAAGTTCTATCCGAACAAAAACGCAAGATGGGTCTGCTTGATTTAGCTACCCAGCTAAAGTTGAAACAGGAAGATTTCGCAAAGCAGCGCGGCATTCGTCTGCACGGAGAGCTGAAAGATCGCAAGGGTTCCGAAGGTATTTGTCATTCTGTAGTACTCGAAAGCTATGCGCTGCCTGGTCAGGTAATCGTTGGCTCGGACTCGCACACACCTCATTCGGGTGCGATCGGCTGTGTCGCATTTGGCATTGGTACCACTGACGTGTTCAATTCATGGATTACGAAGGATGTGCGTGTAAAAGTGCCAGAGTCGGTAAAAGTTGTTATTCGCGGCCGCAAGCATCCAAACGTGACTGCCAAAGATTTTATCCTCGCATTGCTTCGGATGGACTACATCAAATCCGGCAAAGCGCTTGCAAAAGTAATCGAATATTCCGGAGAAGCCATCGAGCAGCTCAGCGTCGATGAGCGTGCCACGATGACGAACATGGCGGCGGAAATCGGCGGCTTTACCGGTATTGTGGCTCCAGATCAAAAAGCAGTTGAATTCCTAATGAACCGTCGCGGCATGGATTGTACAAAGGCTGAATCCTTGATTGAAGGGCTCTACAGCGATCCGCAAGCCCAGTATGCGCATGTAATTGAAATCGACGCAGCCGAGATCACGCCCATGGTGGCTACACCCGGAGATCCGGGGAATGGCAAGTTCATCCGTGAGTTGAACACACCTGTACCCGTCGAACTTGCGTATGGAGGAACCTGTACCGCAGGCAAGAACGAAGACATGGATATGTATGCGCAGGTCCTCTCCGCTGCGTTGAAGCAGGGCAAACATGTGGCTGATTCAGTGCAGTTTTATATACAATTCGGCTCGCAAGAGACACGAAACTATTGTCTCGACAAAGGATATGTCGAGGTTTTTCAAAGAGCTGGCGCACACTTGATTGAACCGAGCTGTGGAGCATGTATCAATGCCGGTCCAGGAGTGACCACTCGCCCTGACCAGGTTGTGATCAGTGCGCAAAATCGGAATTTTCCAGGACGCAGTGGTCCCGGTCAAATGTACTTGGCAAGTCCACTAACCGTGGCGGCAAGTGCGGTTGCGGGGTACATCGTTGAATATGAGCCAACTACTGAACGAGAATTAGCGGGCACTCAGGTATAGGCTGCGACCCTGCGCCGGACTGGTCTACCAAAGAATGACCGAAGCTGCTGATAATGTTCTATCTCGTGCGTTTCGCTGGTGCGCTAATGAAACAACAAGCAATTAGGGTTATTCTGTACCATTAACGAAATTCTTGTTAGAATGTGCGATTCCGTTCTCGCACTGAATCCATGGAGATAGAAATACTATGACATACGTGATTGCTGAACCATGCATTGGAACCAAGGATGCAGCTTGCGTGGATGCTTGCCCTGTGGACTGCATCCACCCGAAGAAGGACGAGGCCGGGTTCACCGACGACAAAATGCTCTATATTGATCCCGTTGAGTGTATTGATTGTGGCGCTTGCGTACCGGTGTGCCCAGTTTCTGCCATCTTCGCGCAAGACGATCTCCCGGAGAAGTGGAAGGAATATACCGAAATCAACGCCAAACATTTCGGGCGCTAGTGTGCAAACTCCTGGTTTTTAGTAGAACTGATTGGTTTGAAGATTTGAGCTTGCTCTCAGCCATCGCATGATCGAAAAATAGGGCTGAGGGCCAGAAGCTAGGAACTAAGCGGTCCGTTCTTTTCATCCTCCGACCCCTCGATTACAATCTTTGATTAACTTTGAGGTGAGGCCAGAGTAGCGAGGCACACTTGTCCGCACAGCATCAGGACAGGCTTCCATGGCGGTAAAGGAGTCGGAGGCGATTGTTCTGCGCACATATCCCTTTCGTGAAGCTGACCTCTTGGTCACGCTTTTCACGCGATCAGAAGGCAAAGTGCGCGGAGTGGCCCGTTCGGCGAAAAAATCCAAGCGGCGGTTCAGCGGCGCTTTGGAGCCTTTGACGTATGTGAGATTGCACTACGACGCGAAGGAAGGCCAGGAACTTACGCGTCTGGATTACTGCGAAGTACTGGAGTCGCCATTAGCTTACGAAGTGAGCTATCCGCGGGCGGTAGCGCTAGGACATGTTGCGGAATTGTTGGACGAGTTGCTGCCGGATCGCGAGGCCAATGATGCAGTATTCCGGCTGGCTCTCTCGGTTTTGGCCGGATTGCGTGGCTCAGAAATATGGATGCCGGTCACGTACTTCGAATTGTGGATGACACGGCTGATGGGCTACCTGCCAGATCTGGCAGAGTGCATCGTGTGCGGAAGAGTGCTAAATGGAAGCCGGGCATTCTTCCACGTTTTGGCTGACGGTTTGATGTGTATTGAGGATAAACGCCTCGCGTCCTCCGAGATTTCGGCTGAGTCGAGAATATTGGCGTCTCACATGTTTCGCGCGCCGCTCGAAAGCTTCTCGGGTACACCATGGCCGAAAGTGCTAGCCGAAGATTTGAGAAAGCTCTTGCTGCAGATTTTGCAAAGGCATATTGAAAAGAAATTGGTGACGGCGGGCATGTTGGAAAGGAGCTTTTAGCTTGTCAGCTCTCAGCTTCTGATTTGATTTCGTGATCGACTTTGGTTTGCTGGAGTGAGGTAGGAGCTGTTAACTACAAACTGAAAGCTAAGAGCTGACTTTGTGATTTCTCCCAAACCCAATTCTCTGACCTTCCAAGAACTCATTCTACGTCTTCAAACGTTCTGGGCGGAGCGGGGATGCGTGCTGCAACAGCCTTACGACGTCGAGGTCGGTGCTGGCACCATGTCTCCTGAGACATTCCTTCGCGTGCTCGGACCAAAGCCCTACAGAGTGGCGTATGTACAACCCTCCCGTCGCCCCGCAGATGGACGGTACGGGGAAAATCCGAATCGTCTCTATAAGCACACGCAGCTTCAAATCATACTTAAACCTCCGCCGGAGAATGTGCAGGAACTCTACCTTGAATCGCTGGGTGCAATCGGGATTGACTTGCGCCAGCACGATCTCAAGTTCGAAGAAGATAATTGGGAATCGCCCACGCTCAATGCTTGGGGAGTCGGCTGGCAGGTAATGCTAGACGGCCTGGAAATCACTCAGTTTACCTACTTCCAGCAATGCGGGGGAGTCGATCTGGATCCTATCTCGGCCGAATTGACCTACGGCCTGGAGCGCATCGCTGCATTTCTTCAAGATGTGGATAGCATTTACGACATAGTCTGGACGCGTGAACCAAAAACCAGTGAAGTCACTACCTACGGAGATGTAAGGCTTGCGGACGAACTGCAGTTTTCCGTCTATAACTTCGAAATGGCGGATGTAGAGAAAGCGTGGAAGCACTTTGATTTGTATGAATCCGAATGCAAAGCGCTAATCGATAGATATACCCCGGTGCAGAAGGAAAGCACTGGTGAAGACGGAGTGATGGACAAGAAGCGTTTCCCCCTTCTTCCTGCTTATGATCTTTGTCTAAAGTGCTCCCACTTATTCAATATTTTGGATGCGCGTGGCGCAATTTCAGTGACCGAACGCGTAGGCGTGATCGCGAGAGTGCGGGCGCTCGCGGTGGGAATCGCAAGAGCTTATGTGACTCAGCAGCGAGACGAGCCTGCCCCAAAAATTGAGGAAGAACCTTCGGCAGGGAAGAAGCGCAAGGCTCCGCTTGCACCGGAAGCAGCTTCCGTTGGTTCGTAGGTAAAATCGGTTTTTTGAATTTGCTCTTTCTGTTTTTTGATCCTCCTGTAACTTCGAATCCTTCTAAATGTGCGAAGATAGAAGGTTCCCTTAATGGCAGATTTTCTCCTAGAGATCGGTTGCGAAGAGATTCCCGCGCGGATGATTGACGCCGCTTCGCAGGAATTGCGCGACCGGATTCAAAATTTGCTGGAACGAGAGCGGCTCTCGCCCAGTGGAGACATCTCCAACTTCGATACACCGCGTCGTCTTTCTGTGCTGGCGGCTGGAATTCCTGCTGCTCAGCCAGATGTCACGGAGCAAGTTACCGGCCCGTCTGCGAATGTCGCGTTTAAGGATGGTCAGCCGACTCCTGCGGCACAAGCGTTTGCAAAGAAGTCGGGTGTCGATGTTGCCCAACTTCAAAAAATCGCGACCCCCAAAGGTGAATACGTTGGCGCTACTGTGACTAAAAAGGGCCGCGCTGCCAGCGAAATCCTTGCGGAGATGCTTCCCAAAGAAATCAATTCGATCTACTGGCCCAAGAATATGTATTGGCGAAAACGTGGCGAGTTATTTGTTCGTCCGGTCCGCTGGCTGGTTGCGATGCTCGACAATCACGTAATCCCACTAGAGTTCGACGGTGTTCATGCAGGGAATCATTCCCGGGGACACCGGATTCTTGCGAATCGCACGATTGAGATTCCGCAAGCCGGCGGCGCGTACGTTGAGGCCCTACGTGACGCAAAAGTGTTGAGCCGCGACGACCGTGAAAAACAAATTCGTAAACAACTCGATGCGGTTACCCGCACCATCCCAGATGCTCGCTGGCGTGAGGACAAAGAACTGCTCGATACAGTTGTGAGTTTGACGGAGTTTCCTTCGGCGATTCTCGGCAGCTTCGAGAATGAATTTCTTGAGCTGCCGGAAGAAGTTTTGGTTACTGTCATGCGCGATCACCAAAAGTATTTTGCGGTCGAGGGCGCTAATCACAAGCTGCTGCCGAATTTTCTCGCTGTGTTGAATACAGATGGCGATCCGCTAGGAATTATTCGCCACGGCCATGAACGCGTGCTGCGAGCGAGATTCAACGATGCGCGCTTTTTCTGGCAAACCGATCAAAAGCACTCCTTACGCGAACGAACCGAGTGGCTTAGGAATGTAACTTTCCAAAAAGATCTCGGCAGTTATCACGAAAAAACTCTTCGCGTACAACGTTTGGCTAGCTGGCTGTGCGAAATCATTCGTCAGGGTGGAACGGGGGTTCGCCCTGGTGTCGTTCATAAAGCGGCTTGTCTCGCCAAGGCGGATCTTACGACGGAGCTGGTGAAAGAGTTTACCGAGCTGCAAGGAATTGTTGGCGGTCTTTACGCTTGCGCTCAGGAACTCGACACTGGCATGCCTGACAGTACACGTCAGGCCATCGCGGACGCCATTTACGATCAATACAGACCAGTGTCGATGGAAGATTCTGTTCCGAGGACAGTAGAAGGCGCTGTGCTGTCGATTGCCGATAAGGTAGACAGCATTGCAGGAATGTTTGCCTTGGGTTTGCAGCCAACAGGATCGAAAGATCCATTTGCGCTACGCCGTCAAGCCAATGGGATCGTAAAAATAATTGCTGAGCACAAGCTGCCGCTTCCCTTGAACCAAATGTTTGATGATGCTCGAGAAACTTATCGGGGTTCCGAGGCGGAAAAGAAATTTAAACCCGGTTTTGATTATTCGGGTGCGGTGAGAGCATTCCTTCGGGAGCGCCTGGAATTCTATCTCCGCGACGTGCTTGGCTTTAAATACGACGTTGTGAACGCCGTGCTCGCGGTGGGTGCCGACAGCGTCGTCGATGTGGTGGCGAGGGCGGAGGCGGTAACGAAGGTGCGCCCTTCCGCAGATTTCGAATCGATTTCAGTGGCATTCAAGCGCATCAAGAACATCTTGAGGCAAGCCGAAGAAAAGAAAATAACTATCCGAGAGCGCCCTGATGAGCGCCTTATGGGTGAAATTGGGACGGCTGAAACCAACCTGTGGTTGAACGGCGTGGTGAATGCTTGGGCTGCCTATGAGACTTGGCGTGAGAATGGTGATTATGATTCGGCTCTTTCGCATGCAGCACACTTACGCCCCTTGCTAGACCGGTTTTTTGATGAAGTAATGGTGATGGCAGACGATGAAAATATTCGTGGAAATCGATTGGCATTATTACGAAAACTCTACAAAAGCTTTTCCACAATTGCCGACTTCTCCGAAATCGTGACCGAAGGCAAAGATTTAAAATAAGAATCCAAAGAATCCCAGAAACAATAAAGGACCAAAACAATGGCAACCGCAACACTTCCTGAAACCGCAAACCAAGAAAAGATGCAAGAAAACAAGAACGGCGAGAAAAAGACCGCCGCGACCAAGTACGTATATTCCTTCGGCGGCGGTAAAGCCGATGGTCACGGCAAAATGAAGGACGATCTTGGCGGGAAAGGCGCCGGCCTGGCTGAGATGACGAATGCCGGACTTCCCGTTCCTCCTGGCTTCACTATTCAGACCGAAGCCTGTCGCGAGTACATGCGGAATAATTCGGTTTCCAAAGAAGTGAATCGTCAGATGGACGAGGCGCTGAAGAAGCTCGAAGAATTACAGGGACAGAGGCTCGGCAAAGGGGACAACCCTCTGCTCGTTAGCGTTCGCTCCGGCGCGAAGTTTTCCATGCCCGGCATGATGGATACCATTCTCAACCTTGGATTGAACGATCAGAGTGTCGAAGCTCTGGCCAAGCGCAGCAACAATCCACGTTTTGCATACGATTCTTATCGCCGCCTGATTCAGATGTTCAGCAGCGTGGTACTCGAAATTCCGAAGCATGCATTTGACGAAGTATTCGATGCCAAGAAGAAGCAGCGTAAAGCCAAGCTGGATACCGATCTTGATGCCAAGGCATTGAAAGAAGTTATTGAGGAATATAAGAAAGTCGTTAAGAAGCATACCAAGAGTGACTTCCCGCAAGATCCGCACGATCAGCTGGTAATGTCACGAGACGCTGTGTTTCGCTCTTGGCAAAATGACCGCGCAAAACATTATCGTCGCATCAACAATATTTCCGATGCTCTGGGCACCGCTGTAAACGTGCAAGCGATGGTCTATGGAAATTTGGGCGATACAAGCGGCACGGGAGTCGGCTTCACGCGCAATCCAGCGACCGGCGTGAAAGAGTTCTATGGCGAGTTTCTGATGAATGCCCAAGGTGAAGATGTCGTCGCTGGCATTCGTACTCCGGTTCCAATCCTTGAGTTGCAAAAAATTATGCCCGAGGTGTACGACCAGCTGCGCGACATCACTACGCGCCTCGAAAAGCACTACCGCGATATTCAGGATTTTGAGTTCACCATCCAAGATGGCAAGCTCTACATGCTGCAAACCCGTAACGGCAAACGCACGGGACGTGCAGCGGTGCGAGTCGCAATCCAAATGGTGGAAGAAGGGCTGATCACCAAGGAAGAAGCCATCTTCCGTGTAGAGCCCAACCAACTTTATGATTTCCTGGTTCCCGGACTCGATGAGAAGAGCGTTAAGGTCGAAGTTCTGGCGACTGGCTTGCCCGCATCGCCGGGTGCTGCTGTGGGACAAATCGTTTTCACGGCTGATGAAGCGGTGGAGAAAGCCGGACACGGCGCAACAAAGAATCCCGTCATTCTAGTTCGCGCTGAAACCACTCCGGAAGACATTCACGGAATGGAAGTAGCGGCTGGCATTTTGACTTCGCGAGGCGGAATGACGAGTCACGCCGCAGTGGTTACACGTGGCATGGGTAAATGTTGCGTGGCCGGCGCCGGTGAGATTCGTGTAGACGAAAAGAAGCGCGAGATGTACGCGAAAGGCCAGACATTCAAAGCCGGCGACTGGATTTCTCTCGATGGCACAACCGGTCGCGTGATCAAGGGAAAGCTCAACACGTTGGCGGCCAGACCCGACGATCCTGAACTGATGAAGATCATGGGATGGGCCGAGCCTTTCCGCAAGCTCGGAGTTCGCGCCAACGCGGACATTCCACGCGATGCGATTCAAGCACGCGCATTCGGTGCAGAAGGCATCGGCCTGTGCCGTACCGAGCACATGTTCTTTGGCGAAGAAAAGCTGCCGCACATGCGGGCAATGATTCTCGCTAATACCGAAAAAGACAGGCGGGCCGCGCTAAAGAAGTTACTGCCAATGCAGCGTCGGGATTTTATCGGAGTCTTCCGCGCCATGGACGGATTTCCGGTTACAATTCGCACGCTCGATCCGCCCCTGCATGAATTTTTACCGCGTCGCGAAGATTTGATGGTCGAGATTGCGGTACTCGAAGCGACCAAGCCACGCTCTCCCAAATTGAGCCAACTAAAATCGTTGCTCCGTCGCGTCGAAGAGCTTCATGAAGTCAATCCCATGCTCGGTCATCGCGGATGCCGTCTCGGCATTACCTATCCGGAAATCACAGAGATGCAAGCGCGCGCTATTTTCGAAGCGGCTGTAGCGGTCGCGAAGGAAGGCGTGAAAGTTAAGCCGGAAGTGATGATTCCGCTTACGGCGACGTTGAAAGAAATGGCCAACCAGGCTGCAATCGTCCGGCGCGTGGCGGAAGAAGTCTTTAAAGAGAAAGAAACCAAAGTCGACTACTTGGTTGGCACCATGATCGAGTTGCCGCGAGCTGCATTGGTAGCCGATGAGATTGCACAAGAAGCACAATTCTTTTCATTCGGAACCAACGATCTTACGCAAACAACATTCGGCTTCTCGCGAGATGACATCAACAAGGTGCTGCCGACTTATCTGTCGGAAGGCATATTGAAACAGGATCCATTTGCTGTGCTCGACCGCGAAGGCGTCGGACAGCTTGTGAAGATGGCGACAGAACGAGGTCGTAAAACTCGCTCTGATTTGAAAGTGGGAATCTGCGGTGAGCACGGCGGAGATCCATCTTCCGTCGAGTTCTGCCATCAGATTGGATTGAATTATGTTTCCTGTTCACCATTCCGCGTGCTAACAGCCCGGCTCGCCGCAGCGCAGGCAGCAGCTGCGGATAAACTGGGTGTTGAAGGCGGAAGAACCAAATAGAGAGGAAAATATTGAAGGAGGCTCGCGGATCGCTAATCAATTTCTTGTAACGCGAGGCGGGTGCGCGCGAAGAGTTTCCGCCACATTGATTTCGCCATTGTTCTTGGGCGTCGGAGAGATAACAGTGCAGCAATCATTTTCAGGTGGAACTGTACTCTTCCCGAATCGCGTTGCCAGCCCAGTTAACTTGATAGTCACGAAATCAGCAATCTGTGAGCCGAATTCAATAGGGTACCCATAAATAGAAATGTCACCTACGCTGAAGCCTTTCTCTTTAGGCACTTCGAACTCCGCACGAAGTGCTTTATCTTTCGTCCCTCGCGTAATCTTCCAATAATCCAGGGCAGATGATTCGTCGGGCGTCTTCCAGCCCACAATCGACAAACCCGCAATATAAATTCCGATGGGATTTGCGAGGGTTACATCTGCCTTTTTTCGCGCCAGGCCGTTTACGAGCGTACCAATATGAGGATCGCTGTTACGCTCCGGCTGACCATACTTTCCGCAAGCGAGCAACTCTTGTTCAGAGGTAAGGATCGTACCGTTACGCTGGCGAACGATGGTGGCTGCCGCTGCCAATTCAATCTCCGCTCCCAGCGTATTATTTCGTTGAACCATATGCATTGCGCCGCCAGAAGTGGAATGATTCCAGCGGTTTCTAGGTTCGTAAGCGCCATTCGGAAAAAGATCTTCAAGTTTGATTGAAGCGTTCACATGCTGTTGGTACAAAGCAAGCACTTTGGCGGGATTCACCGCAGCCATAAAACGCCAATATTCTGCAGCTTCCGATGTGAAAGTAACACGGGAAATCTTTCCCTGCTCGCGAAAGACACTCCACTCACAATATTCATCTTGTGCATCCCGGCTATTGTCGGCGGTTCGCCAGCGGTCCTGATTACTAATTGATTGTAGTTTTATAACTCGCGGAAATGCCGTCCAGGTAATATCAATTTCTGTGGCGTTAGCATCGGGAGGTTGTTTTAAAGGATTGAAAAACTGCAACCTCGGACCGTCATGTAACCAGCCAAGATCGCTACCATCTTTGATTCGCGCTTCATCTAGTTGCTGAGAAATCCAATCGCTCCATGATTGTGCTTGGGAGTCATTGAAATCATCCAGGAAGCCAGGTGGATCGAAACGAATCATTTACATTACCTTGGGCCGCACACTCGCGTCGGGTGCGAATTCCAATAGAGGTGCGCTATCCGGTATGTTGGTCGTCGGTATTGCAAGTCGGAATTCCGCCAAAGGGCGACGCCGGAATTCGCGGCGACGCGACTCGGCCAGTTCAAAAATTGGCGCGAACTCCTCCAGAGTGCCGCAACGGCGGCGCACTTCCTGAAGAAAACGTTGTAAACGAGTTTGAAATTCAAATGCCCATACATTGTCCGGAAGCCGCCAGTTCGCTAAAAATTCCTTTTCTGGAGCATTAGCTGGCAGATTGCTTTCAATGGTTTCCAGCCTGCCTACAAAGATATTTGTGAAATTACTGGGATTTTCGATCTCCGCGGAGTCTGGGATATATTGCAGAAAAGTTGCACGGCGTGCCGAGAATATGGCATTGCTGAAATCGACCATCAACAGGCAAGCCGCCATTTTATTGGAAAGAATTCCGCGTTCTAGCAACTCCAAAATAACGATGTTGTCTTCGAGAGCAGGTTCAGGGACAGCGAACACAAAGTGTGTGTCGCCAGAGAATCTGAATTTCCCATCCGTAAGCGCACAATCATAGCGGCGAAGACACGCTGCATAGAGGGCGCCATCGACTGTAGGTTTCGAAGAAAGTTTTAGATCGAGACCAAGCTTGTCTATAAGCACATCACTATTCATAAAGAATGTTAGGGGTAAAAGAACGTTTATTCCGGATTGAAGGTTTTCGTAAAAAATAGGCGATGAAACTAAATTTACCGTGGTCGTTTGCAAGACCTGCCGCATGAATTCAGGCAGCTTGGTAAGCCGGCCATTCACTGTGCAACTCTCGAATCGCGACTTAGTCAGACGTAGTATTCCGGAGCGGACAATGCGTTCCATCTCCTCCGCCTGGCTACGCTTCTTCCACACACTTTCGCACAAAAAAGGATCATCGGGCGCAAAGGCCGTGTCCTGGATCGCAGCCGCTTCGCTATGCCAGTTAATCCATGGAAATTTCAGCTCTTTCATGTTTAAGACACCATTGACATGGCTATCAAATGGGCCAAATCCGCGGCTATCCGGTGCAAGCGCATCTGCGGAGTTTCCTGCCCACACCCACGCGCCATCGCGACGTTCATAAAATTGGAGCATCTCGCGCTTTGTATCCCAGCTCACCACTTGTAAAAATGTAGTTTCGGAGTTGAGCTCTTTGCTGGTGCTTACAAATAGCATCGGATCTCTACCTAGTGCGCCTCGCGTGAGAACAAGGCGAAACTGTCTGCTGAGATCCGCGGTTTCGGCAGACCAGGGAATATGGCCTCCCTCGGCTACCAGGAAACTTTGCTGCTCTGATATTTCCGGGTTTTGCTGTGCGCTTTCGTCAAGAATCGATATCAGCTCACGTGCATTTAATGGAAACTTGCCAGCTCCAAGAACGAGTTGTGCGAAAGCATCGCCGTTATCTAATTGTTCTAATGTAAGCGGCTTTGGAATGGCATCACGCCCCATGATGAAGCGATAAATTCCTTCTGGTTGTAACTTGTTTGAAACCGATACATTAGCCCCGAATTTATCCTTCCCATAACTGTAGCTATATTGGCGGCGAGGAAAAACGTCGATATGAGTTTTGTTTTGCATGCTTCGGGAGTGCGATCGTGTCGGATAATATTCTGACCAAAAAATGTCGGAGGTGAAGAGCGTGATGCGCCCACCACCCCCTAGAGGTACTTTGTTCTCTGTCCCAAGGTCAGTTTTGTGATCCTACTTTGACTACTGACGCTGGACTCTTCAAGTTGCCATGCTCTTCGCGCCACTCATTGAACCATTCTTCTTTCTGCGCAGGCGTGGCACTGGTGTTCGCGGTACATGCAGCAACGCGTTGCAGGAATGGATCCCGGAACTCAGCGTAACGATCCCCCCAGTGGGCATTATAGGGAGCGATGATGGGCGTCGCGCCGGCCGCGATGGCACGCTCAAAAACGCCGTCTACATCGTCCACATCCAGACTTAACATATTCGAGTCGCCGCCAGCTGCCGCAAGGTGCGATTGTTGACGCGGCACAAGTTCCATGTCAGGCATGGCTTCCATGAGTTGTAGACGATTGCCCAACAGAGTCATTTCCGCGAACCATACTTTGCCGGACTCGTCTTTGTATCGCTGATTCTCCTGTGCTCCGAATACTTTTGAATAAAATTGAACTGCGTCATCAAGCTTTGGCACGACCAAATACCCCGTGATCGGTGGCCGCTTGGCGATAGGCTGACTTTGGCTAGACATTTTGACTCCCTCCTCTTGTACTGCGCGCTGGACTGATTGAAGCAGGCAACAGATGCTGCATTACAGTCAGCACTATAGATTGGGAATATAAGATCGGCTTCTCTTGCTTTGCCTAAGCTGTGAAGATGCGCAAAGTTTGTGAAACAAGCAAGCCGGAAGAAGACTCCCCAGCAGTCTCTCATTAGGCTATTTCACTGACATCTTGTTTTCGATGTACTTCAGGAGGGGGAATGATCACGGATATCGCTACGGTGGGTATATACGTTCGTGACCAGGATGTCGCGCTGGATTTCTATAAAAATAAGCTTGGTTTTGAGGTTAAAGCCGACCGGCCTGCGGGTAAGTATCGGTGGATTGAAGTTGCGCCTCCCGGCGCACGTACGTCAATCGTTCTCGGGACACCTGATTATGAGACTGGTAGCGAAGACAAAGTTGGCGGGTTCACGGATATCCAGCTATTTACCAGTGACATTCAGGCTACTCACGGCAAATTAGCAAGTAACGGTGTGAAGTTTACTGTTAAGCCGATGCTTATGCCGTGGGGAAGCTGGCACTCGCAGTTTGTCGATCCGGACGGAAACGAGTTTTTTCTCGTTCAACGTGAATCTGAGGAAAGAGGATGAGAACTCCATCCGATATTGATGCCACAAATGGGTTTCATCTCGCCCGCCCAGGGCGCATTCGGCTTATTTCGCGGGCTATTTTTATCGCCATTGCTTCCGCAATCTATTTGCTGCCTTCCTCCATCACCGCATTATTTGTCTGGACATCAAGTGGCCGAAAGAATGTTCGGCGTTATTTTTATCGCAGCTTGGTGCGATTGTTGCAACGCCTTGGGCCAACGTTTGTGAAGGCTGGGCAAATAATGAGTACCCGGAGGGACGCATTGCCTTCGGCTTTATGCGAGGAGCTGGCCGTGCTTCACGATCGTGTACGCCCCATGAGCACCAAAGAAATCCGACAGGCACTTGAAAAGGCATATAGAAAAGGCTCTAAAACTCTATTTCAGCAAAAGCAGTTGGAAGTTGTTGCAAGCGGAAGTATAGCAACGGTGTTCCGTGCCACTATGCCCGATGGGAAGCCGGTCGCAGTCAAGCTACAACGGCCCGACATTGCGCCTCGCATGATAGCGGATCTTGCTCTCCTCGAAGTGCTTGTCCGTCTAGCTGAACATTTGCCAAAATGCGAAGGAATGCCGCTCGGTGATTTAACGGCCTACGTGTCCACCGCTATTCTGGGGCAGCTTGACTTCGTTCGGGAAGCGGCAAATCTCTCCCGCATTCGTGACGGATTATCAATAATCCCAGGCATTAGGGTCCCGTCAATCATCTTCGAAGCATGCAGACCTGGCTGTCTGGTAATGGAATTTATTCCGGGCTTGGATTCGAAAAATGTAAAGGCATATCCTCCCATGTGGCGTAAACGGTTCGCACAAACTGCATTGTTAGCCGTAAGGCACATGATTTTCGTGGATGGATTCGTACACTGTGACTTGCATCCCGGCAATCTCTACATTTCTTGCGACGGTGAGATAATTATTTTAGACGCAGGCTTTAGCGTCCAGCTTTCCGACCGCGTACGACAGTTGATGGCCGAATTTTTCGCCGCACTCGCTGGTGGAAATGGATGTCGCTGTGCGGAAATCATCATTGAGAGCGCGGCCAATAAGCGGCACGATACAAATCTAAAGGGCTTTATCGATGCAGTAGTGAAGCTGGTCAATGTATATAACGGACCCTCAGCAGCTAACTTCGAACTAATGAGATTTGGTGATGCCCTTTTTGATTTGCAACGCAAATTCGGACTCTACGCCGAATCTGATTTTGCATTTCCACTCATGTCGCTCGCAGTGGTTGAGAATACGGTGAAATCGCTGAGTTCTGAACTAGATCTACAAGAGCTCGGGCGATTAGATATCTCTCGTTACACAAGCCTCACAACAAACGCGATTCCGTCATCGCGGCAGCCAGAGCCGACCATTTCGCAAATCGGTGCGGTATCCACATCTCTCAAAGAAAGTTATCTGAACTGAGTTTTTACCAAAGTAATTTTCCAAAACAAATGAGGAGATATCCACATGCTCTCTCGACAGGTGTTCGTGCGCAGAAAGAGTTCTACCACTAAGCCCCTGCTTTTCGTTGGAATCATTTGTCTTGCAAAAATTTTGTCTGCGCAATGTGCCGCGCCGGCTCAGTCAACGACGTCCAATGAATCTGTTCGTCTTCTGGACCCGCGCATTCCTGAATTTATCTATCCTGCTTCCGAAGCCATTATCCTGAAACATGTAGATTCCGGAGACACCAACTGGATCGCACGTCACGGCTGGGGCCTTTGGACGGCACTCACAAATCCAGCATGGCCAGGAAGTAATTCGAGCGTCTATGAAACTTGGGTGTCGCCAGTTGCTGGCGGGGTTATGTCTCCCGAAATTATTGCGCATTTCGCGAAGAGTGCCAAACCTGCGCAGCCCTTCCATCTTCTTCAAAGGCCACGTCAATTCAGGGGCCTTCGCTTTCCTCAATCCGCAAATCAAACCGCGCCTTTCACCAGCGCCCTGGTATTGGTCACGGTTAATTGGTCTCCTGAATTGGTGGCCGATGTCGAAAAAAATCAGCTGCAGTCTTCGGCCGTTCTGAATAGATTGTTAGCGAGCGGAGAATCGGCAATACACCTAAATGAACGCTCGATCACTTTGAAACCCACATATCTCTTGCTTGACCCTTCGTTACTGGTGCAGGGTCGTTATTATCAGATGAGCACCTGGCCGGGTCCGCCGACGCCCGCGACGCCGTTCCCCTCAAATATGTGGAAGCAATGTATTTGGGTCGATGCAAGAGATACTACAGCGGGCATTGGGACGGGAGCAGTAGACAAGATATGCGCCTCGGACGGCAGCTCCCGCACTGCCCAGACGACCTATGGATTAGCAAACTTTATTAATTTCATATTGACCGATCAGGAAGCTAAGGTTTGGACCAGCGATTCACCAACTGGCGGAAATGTGCAGGCCGGAAACATTGTGATTCTAGTTGCCATGAATGTGGCTACCCGTGAAATGTCCGAGTGGACATGGCAGACCTTTTGGTGGCAGCCCGATGCGGACAATCCTCCTGCTCCTTCATCTATCGCCATCGCTGCCGCAAGGCCTTCTCAACTGCGAGGTGCACCACGCCACTATGCGCAATGCTTCGATTACCAAATGGTAAATCCGAATCAGCCCATCACGGGCGGCATCGGAACAGAACCCGTCGCCTGTTATAACCCATACTTGGAAGCGCCATTCTTTGGGCCGGCTGAGCTACCAGATTCAAAGCCCTGGGCTTACAAAGGAACAACCTATCTTGAGAATGTAGGGGTGCGGTCAAATTGCATGAGTTGTCATATCCAGGCAACTTATCCGCAAAATGATACAGCTCCCAAATTTACGGGGGACGAATATATCGATTGGAATGGCCCTGAATTTTCGAAGCACCTCAAGATGGATTTCACCTGGTCCATCGTGAATAACGTGAAGTAGCTAACGAATAGGTATGCGATAAGAAATTCCGATGGCGGGGCGGTTGGTCCAACGGCGATGCGTCGGTGGAGTCACACCGAAGGGAATATCGGATTCTCCCACATAATAACCTTCTGTGAAATCTTGAACTCTACCGGTGTGATTGCCAAAAAATATAGCGAGGCGATGGATGCCAAAAGATATCCCTTCAAAATACTCCGGCGTAACGGCTCCATTGTTCGGATTCAGTGCGATTCCAAACGCTGGCCCCAGGGAACAGACATAACGATGCGATCCCTCCGTTTTCCAGGGACATTCGAAATTCCACGGATGATATTCAACGAATGCTGTGGGGATCCACTGCACGCTGGAGCTGCTGGTTACAGCAAGCGTAAACGGAGGTGTGATCGCACCAATAGTTTGGGCGGGCGGTGCAGAAATTTCTCCAACTTGGCGACCGCCTAGCAGAGATAGCAGTACGCCGGTGGAAAAGTCCCAGGTTGAATAATTTTCGTAATAAGCAGTGAAGGTGATTGTGTCGAAGGCAGGCGTCTGGGTGATTGCATCTTTGCAGGTAATGAATTCCGTGACTTCTTTTTCCGAGTAAGCGGTCATTGGCAGAACGATCTCTGTATAAGAAGGCTTATTGAAGTTCCCGGCTCCGTCTGATAGCGAAGCAAGCAAGACATATGCCTGTTTAAGCTGTGCGCGAATATTTAAAGCGTCACTGACATAGTCCTGTATCAAGCCGATTTGCCCATTGTCCGCAACTATTCGAGCATCCGAACTGCTCATCCAATCGGCAATGCGCGGATCAGAAGCGGCAGCTCCGGAAAATTGACCATAAAATCCAGCCATCGCATTGTTAATAACTGATATTTGAATTTGCAGGCTGGCAAGATTAGGCAGAGGCTCTTTTAGAAATTGATCCAATGTCACCCAGATATCAGTAGCCTTCTTTACAAAATCCTGGTCATCGCTGTAAGAATATTGCCAGTCTTTTTGTACATGTTGTTGCACGTCCAGTACGGAACTGATTGTTTTTCTCATTTCAGCCTGGGCAGATTCGATGCTTTTTTCGAACTGATTTAATTGCGCGTCGATTGCGGTTCCTCTAGATTCAGCGATTGTGCCCTTCAATTGCTGATCCAATTGTGCATTGTTGAAGCTTGTTGCTGCTGGAATCACAATATTTCCGAATGCACCTAATGCGCCAAGGATGGATAAAAATGATCGGATCGATGTGCTCTGATCACGTGTACTTGGTCCGGCAGCAGCTGTCAGCAAGCACGAGATAAATGGGGAAGCGTGCTGTAAAACTACTTTTCCGGTGCCTGAGCGCTTAATGGTTACATCCCAGGGAGATCGCGTCAGATGAGGGCCGTCCGCCACGCTAGCAAGATTGATAATTATTTTGCAGGGAGACTTAGCAAGAAACTCATGGCATTCTGGCCAAGTCGCGATGTTGCTGGAAGAAACGGATGAATGTGTACCAGCGGTTTGCGCAGTTATTCTGACCGAATAGCTAGAGGTTAGGACTGCCGCGAACAATATAAGCTTTGCAGGTGAGAACATGCTAAACGCCCCGAAATTTGCGACTAAATAGATGAAGGATTGGGCTTAATTCGAGGCGAAGTTTGCTTTAACCGAAACCACCAGTGACCCATACCGCTTCTCCAGTTATGCTGCCATTGGCCGAGGAGCTTAGGAACACAATCGTATCCGCAACATGAAGGCAGGAGGTTAGGCGTCCAGTCGGAGTGTTCTTGCAGTGTTCGTTCAGCAAGAATTGAAGTTCTTCGGGAAGTGGATCCGGCATTGGTGAACCATCAATGGTCCATCCTGGCAGAACCAGATTAACCAGAACGCCATCATGGCCTACATCCCAAGCGAGACTACGCGTTAGTCCATGCAGACCGGCTTTGGCAGCTGTGTAAATTGCCGCACCACGCACGCCGCGCCGGATCACAGAAGTCGACAAAGTCACGATTCGACCCGCACTGCTTTTGCGAAGTATCGGAATCGCAGTGTGAATGACTCGCATGTGCCCGGTTAAGTTGGCATGTAAAAGCGCCTGCCAATCAGCTGTTTCATCAAAAGTCGTTTCCATTGGTCCCGGACCGGTGTCGGCCCAACGAACAGCATTGTTGACCAGCACATCGAGACCGCCCCAATGATCCGACACGTCATCGATCAACCGCTTGGCTCCATCAGGATCTTCGAGATCGAAGGGCAGCACATAACTAATGCCGCCAGCCTTTTCAACTTCACGAGCGGTATTTGTCGCGCCATCTTTATTATGGCGATAAGTCAGTGCCACTCGGGCACCCTCCCGTCCGAATGCAACTGCTGTGGCTGCACCGATATTGGCTGTGGCGCCGGTAATAAGCACTGCGCGGTCTTTGAGTCCTAGCTCCATATTTCTTCTGTAACCCTTGTGAAGATCTTCTGTTCCCAACTTATCGGACTACGTCCCATTCCACTGGCAAATGGGAAAGTCCCCAAAGGAATGGATGTATAGTGTGCTTTGGCTCGTAGCCTTGTTGAAATCGTAGCCCAGGCAGACGATCGAGCAAGACCTCAATCGCCACTGTCATCATGTTCCTGGACATGCGCGCGCCGACGCAGTAGTGAATGCCTTTTCCGAAGGCAAGATGCCGCGAGACACCTGCTCGCGATGGATTAAATCGATCCGCATCCGGCGTGAGCAGGTCATCGCGGTTTGCAGCGCAGTAAGAAACCAATACCTGACTTCCTGCGGGAATGGTGACTCCGCCTAATTCAACCGGCTGGGTGGTTATGCGCGGCAGACCGAGCACTGGATTGACGAAACGCAATCCTTCTTCAATGAAATTCAAGATCTGATCTGGATGAGATCGTAGTTGCGACCATAGCTCTGATTTGCCAAGCACAATAAGGAGCAGATTTGTCATGGCGTCAGTGGTGGTTGCATGGCCGGCAGCCAGCAGACCCATGAATTGCCAGATCATTTCTACATTGCGTAACGGCTCTCCACCCTCAACTCGCGCCAAGGTAAGCCGGCTTGTAAGGTCATCGCACGGCACCGTTCTGCGACTTTCGATGAGCGCTTCAAAATACTTCTGATAGGCCACTACCTGATGGACAGCCTCCATTTGTTCTTCAATGGCATACGCGGATGTAAACAGCCTCGCCCACCAGTCGTCCCATATAGCAATCTGGTTGTGATCTTCACGCGGAACGCCGATATAATCGAGGATCACGCTCAGCGGCAAAGGATTGGCATAAGCTGCGCGCAATTCCACATGGCTATCCTCTACAAATATATCGACCAGTTCATTGGCCAGGGTGCGAATATTCGGTAGCGATGCCTTGAGCGACGCCGCCGTAAATCCCTGATGGACAAGAGCGCTAATGCGATCATGTTCCGGCGGATCACTGTTGAATAATTGGAGAACTACCGAGTAGCCCTCATTGGCAAGTATCTCCAATACTTCAGGTTTTACATCATTCGGTGGATCGACTTTATTCTTGGAAGAGAACAGAACAGGATCTTCGCAGACTTTCAAAACCTCTTCGTAGCCAGTAACCAGCCACATGTTGAAAACTGGGTTGTAACAAACCGGAGCCTCATTTCTCGCTCTATCGAAAAATGCGTGTGGATTTTTCAAAAAGTTTGGATCAAAAGGATTGTATTGAACCCCTAAACTCGCGCTGGGATGCATGCGCGATAAGTCTTGCGGCGGCTTAGAAAAAGGGAGATCTGGAATAGTAACGCGTTCAGTACTCATGATATTTTTCCGGTTGCTTATAATTTTGTTTGACCAATAAATGTAGGATCGTGCGGTTTGAAAGCGGTGATGACGTCACGATGAACGGCAGTCGGGCGATGTGCAACATCTACAAACCCGACCTTCTCCAGCAGTACACCCATCTCTTTTATTGAATAGCAGCGTCCCGATGTGAAAGACATAAGTAAGACCGAATACTCCGCAACAGCACGCGGTCCTGTTTCATCTTCATCAAGGAATGCGTCGTGAATCACGATCTGTCCCCCGTGTGGCAATGCGTCGTATGAAGAACAAAGCAGTCTCGTGACTGTGTTTTCGTCCCAGTCATGGATGACGTTGGAATAAAGATGAACATCGTGTTCGCGGGGAAGCGGATGTTTGAGCATGTCTCCCGACGTGACAGAAACGCGATCAGCGAGCCCGCGTCGCTCAATTGCGCGTCGTGCAACCGTATCCACGGGGGGTTTCTCTAAGACCGTTGCGCGTTGATTGGGGTTACGACTAACGAGCGCACAAGAATAGATTCCCGAGCCGCCGCCCACATCCAAAATGGAGCTATGTTGGCTAAGGTCGAGGCGCTCCGCTAATACATGAGAGAGGTACGTATTGCGGCTGTCGATTGCATTTAAGAAGTATTCGGCGAATACCTCATTGTCCATTCCCTCTGCCCACGGAGCCGATTCTGATTCATCTTGCTCAGGCGCGCCGATTGGTTTGCCCGTTCGCAGAACTGCAAGCATATCCAGACAGGTCGGACGGTTCTTTAGAGCGTCAAAGCATGCGACCATGCTCCAGGGTGAATTCGGCAACAAGTGCTCGCGAGCAAGCTGGGTAAGAGAATAAGTGCCTTGATCATCGCGACGAACAATGCCAAATGATGCGAGCAGCGTTAAAAGCACATGCGCTGGACGTGGAGATAGTTCAAGCGCTCGGCATATCCTATCTTCCTTGGCCGGATTCTCTTCCAGCCATTCGCAGAGATGAAGCCATCCGATGGCGGCAGTGAGCGCCTCGATGGCGTGCATACCTTCCGCAATATCAAATAGCAAAGTCGGATCGGTCGTAGGAAAATCGCTGCGCTCATTTTGTCCTGAGAACGCTGCGACTAAATGTTTTGAGAGCTGAGAGACGGGCATGACTTATCGTTCCCACATTGCTGCCCAAGTGGTGGACATATCTTTACCGGGTACTGCAGGCGGCGCCCCAAGCAAGTCTGGAATGCGTGAGACATCGTAGACACCCCAGTGAGCCGCTAGTTTTTCGCCGCGGAACTGGAAGGCATCGAAACCGGGCATGACGATTTCACGCTGAGTTGGTGGAATACCCATAAATTCCCCGGTGTGGCGGAGATGCACGCGGATGGCCTGCATCAGGATGTCATCCTTGCTTACGGAGTGCAGGACTTCCACTTGGAGCGTGTGAAAAGCTTCTGCTGCTTGGCTAAAACGGTAGCGAACGCCAGCAATGCCGGGCGGATGTTCCGGAGGCGCGAAGTGATCAACAAAATCGGGAGTGAGGTGCTGGTCGAGGGCGTCCAGATTCCGTTGTATAAACGCTTTTTGGCGGAATAGCGTAACCAGCGTTTCATAATATTGCGTGACTTCATCTGGAGTGCGAGTTGTGCTGGTCGTCATATTTTCTCCGGAAAGGGAAATTAAAAAGCTGTCTGTTTTTCCTTATGAAGATGCCATGGCGGTTAAATAATTATCGGGAACTAACCCAATTTGCTGCATAAGGTACAACTCATCCATAACATTCCAGTGCTCGACAATTCTCCCATCTACAATCCGGACAAGCCCCATCACCGAACACGTGACATGTTTGCCAATTGCGGGTATTCCCATAAATTCCTGGCGTTGAGTAGCCCGAGCGGTCATTCGAGTAGCAACGTAATCGCCTTCCGCAACCATGTTGTTGATCTCGAACTCCAGATCCGGGAATGCCTGCATGAATCCAGCGATCAACGTGAACACCTCGCCAGGGCCATAACTTCCAGTGCGGGTGTGATGCACCATGCCGGGATCCCATTGCCGTGCCATGGTGTCGAGATCACGTTCGTTCCACGCCTTCAAGAATTTCCGGACAAGAGCCTTGTTAGCTTCGGCAGACATCCATTCTCCTCTGTATTGTGCGTTGCTCAGAAGTGATCGCGTTGGAACGCGGTTCGTTCATTTCCTGCGAACCTCAACAGTTCAGGAACACATCACTAGGCTAGATGTATCCGGCAAAAGCGTCTTCTCCGTAATTGCTCGTTCAGGTTTGAACGATATATGTAAGTTGGTGACTCTCAGTTAGAGCGAATCATTACGACTGGCGAATTTGTAAATGAAATCCGGAGGATCGAAGCGGAAGGTCTTCTGCAATTCGCGAATGCGGATCCGCTCTGGAACGCTTGCAATTAGGCGGTCGCGAAACCAGCAAGCGAGTGGATTCGTCCAGCGTCCCATCTGTCCGTATTGTCTGGATTGCAAGGTAATCGTGCGAGTCCGAGGATTTCGTTGCGAGTCGTACCGGCTCAATGCTGTGCTGAGTTCGTATTTCCGAATGCATAATGCTAAGACAACTGCATCTTCAATCGCCTGACAAGCTCCCTGGCCTAATGTTGGAGTTGCGGGATGAGCGGCATCGCCTAAAAGCGTGACTCGTCCATAGCTCCATCTTCTTAGAGGATCATGATCGTAGATATCGGTGCGAATGATGGAGGCTTCGTCCGTGGCCTCGATGATTGCGGGAATAGGTTTGTGCCAGCCTTGGAATTTTTGCAACAATTCCTGCCGACACCCGATTGGCAAATCTGCGCCATTCTCTCGGGCGTTTGTGCAGGCAAACCAATATACGCGGTTGCGGGTCATAGGAAAGATGCCGAACTGCGCCCCGCATCCGATTGATGTCGAGCCAATATTCTCTTCAAGCTGAAATGTCGCCACGCCGCGCCAAACAGTGTATCCAGCGTATTTAAGTTTGTTTGAACCAATCAGTTGAGCACGGATGGAAGATCGTATTCCATCGGAGCCGATCAGGAGATCACCCTCGGCTTGAGATCCATCCTCGAAGGACACCGTGATTCCGTATTCGTTTTGCTGGAAAGCGATACAACGTTTATCAAACTGTATTATGTCCGAGCCAAGCTGATCCCGTAATACTTCCAACAGTTCGGAGCGTAGCAACGCTACGCCTTGCAAGTCCGTAGATTCTGCGGCTGTGTTGTCAGCGCCTAACCGGAAGAGCGTCCTTCCTTTCCAGGACAACATAGCAATGGCTTCAGTCCGCAGACTTATGGCGGAAATCGATTCTGCGAGTCCTAAATAACCAAGAGCTTTTAATGCATTAGGCCAGAGCGTAAGTCCAGAACCATGGTCGCTTACATTGCTGGACCGCTCAAAAACTAGAGGTTCGAGTCCCACCCGACGGAGTGCAATTCCAGCGGTTAGCCCGCCCACGCCGGCCCCAATAATGATGATTGGTTTCTTCGGTTGTTGGGGGGAATGCGCGTGCATAGTTGAGATGCGGTTGAGATCTCTGGTAGTGGCGCAGTTTGATTCGCAATCCAGGCGCGCCGATTCATGCCAATGCAGAAAAGGCGGACATTCCCGGACGATAAAACCGCACCACTACCAGAGATCTCCAGTCATGGCCTGATTTCGTAGAGGACGTTGAAAGGGTTTTCGAAAGGAAGTTGGCGAACTCTGCTGAATCCCGCTTCAGCGCAGAGTTGGGTTACCTTTGCTCCCGGCATTCCCATGGTACCCAATCCTTCGGCGCCATAAGCAAGCGAAGTCGGAGTACAAAAACATACGCTAGTGCCGTATAAGATGGCCGCGATAGGACCGCGATTTTCTTCCAAATGTTCCGAGCATCGAATTTCGAGCAAGAGGTAAGTTCCATCGGAACGCAATGCGTTCTGGATTCCGCGTAAGACCGCAGCTGGATTGGCAATATCATGCAGCACGTCAAAGCTTGTAATGAGATCGTATTGTTGAGACAGTCCATCGACAACATCACGTTGTTCGAAACGCACACGATCAGCGACTCCGGCGGCCTCTGCATTGGCCGTGGCGCGAGCAACCGACGGACCAAAGAGCTCATAACCCACAAATCGTGACTTGGGAAATGAGCGCGCCATTGTGATTAAAGCCAACCCGCTGCCGCATCCAATGTCAGCAACATCCGCTCCGTTCTTCAACTTTGCCTGCAAGCCTTCCATGGCTGGAATCCACTGCTGTACCAACATGTTCTCAAACCAGGATCCACTGATTCTTTCCATCCCTTTTCGAAAGTCTTCGCCATACGTGCTGGGCTGAATGCCGCCTCCGTTACGGAAAACTTCGGTCAACTTTTCTAGCGGACCGAATAATCCGGGGAGGTGCTGGTAGACACCTCCCATGAACATGAGGCCACCTTCCTGCGCCAGAACGGGAGCGTGCTCGGGAGGCAAGGAGAAACGTTTATCACTTGGATCGTAGTGCAAGTAACCAGCTGCCGTTAACGAATTAAGCCATTCACGTATGTATCGCTCATTCATTCCTGTACGCAGTGCAAGTTCTGTGCTCGATGCCGGGCCATCAGCCAATTTCTTGAATAATCCAAGCCGGTCGCCCAGTGTGCACATGAAACTGATAACAGCCCCACTCAAATCGCCCACTACTTTGTTCATGAACGCTGCTGTTCGAGAAAAATCAAATGATTCCGGCGCTGGCGCATTCAATGTTGTCTCGACAATAGTTGTCATATTTCCAAATCCCTTAATTTTAGGAAGGGGAGGCGGGCGGGTTTTTTATACCTGACCGCCTCTGTTGGTTGTGCGGGGGAGTGGATTTAGAGGAGGCGAGCGCCTAAGTCGCAGCAGGCCTGTCCGGGGTTGTCGGCGATGCCGTCCATGTTGGTATCGATCTCGCCTTCTGCGGTGGCGTACACATCCCGCGAGTTCAAGTCGATGTTGCCGTCGCCATCCCAGTCATTGAGTTTGCCTTTGAATGTTCCAGCGATGAACACGTTCGTCATCGGTCCAGCAACTGGATCGTGCAACGTCGACAAAATGCCGTTGCCCGGCGTGAGAATTTCATCCAGCGATTTGCCCTGGAGATTTTCCAGATTGGTGTAGCCCCAGCCCTGGAAGCGTCCCCGCACGTAACGAATCGCCGAAGCCGGAGCCGCATCGCCCTGCGGAATGTGGAAGCGGCTATCCAGATACCAGCAGCCTTCGCGCATGAAGCCGATATAGCTGTCATGCATGCCGGCGCTGGGATCATCGGCTTTTCCGGAGTGATAGAACGGACGATTCACGTGCGACTCGAAGTAAAAGTTGCCGCGCTCTTCGTGCGTGCGTTCGGTGAAGCCGCGGAACAAATAATTGTCGATGTGCAAACTGCCGTCGGCATGCAGGCCGGAGATCTGTTTGGCAATCATCAACTGACGTTCGCGCGTCTTGGCGTTGGGGCAGGCATGAGCCTGGCCGTAAACCCGCGCCAGTCCTTGCGGAGCCAGCGAGAGCTTTCCCCACAACTGGTTCGAGGGATGCAGACGAATATATAGATCGCAATGGATGAGCAGGAAGATGGTCTCATCGAAAGTGCGTCCCGGAGTGTAGCGCGATTGGCGCAAGTCGAAGGCAGGCGCGCCCGATTGCAGTTCGCTGATGAACAGGCCAGCCCACTCGGCGATCTCGGGATCGGCATCCTGCTGGAAGCGGCGCAGAGCTTGCACGGCGGGAACGCCGCCAAGTTTCTCAATCGCCCAGAGCGCGTCCCAGCGCAGTTGCCGGTCCGTGTCATTGGCGACGATGTCGGAGATAAACGAAATCGCATCGGCATGATTGCGATCGGCATATTCAAACAGGGCCTGCTCGCGCATCATGGGATCGGGATGCGTGGTGGCCTGCAGGCGCAACTCTGCATCACTGCGCGGATCGAGACGGACGGCAACGCGGTCCAAAGCGTGACCGAAGTTGCTCTCCCAGGCGGCGGGATCGCCGACTACGTGCATGAGCGGGTTGGGATGGACCAGAGCGGAGTGGTAGGCCAGTTCGACGATCTCGCGCTGTTCCCCGGTGAGCGCGTCGAGCGGGATGGAGGCAGTTTCAAGCGAATCAGTCAGCGGACTCTTAAGCAGGGCGCGGTCATCGGTCAGGCGCACTTGCTCCATTTTGTTGCATAGATCGATCATGGCTCACTCACCTCATTGAGTTAAAAATGTTTTGGGTGCCAGCAAACAGAATTCATACTCACCCCTAATCACCAAAACGTCTTCTTCCCCGTTGCCATCTTCCCCAGGGG